>ERZ1026890.13-NODE-13-length-142080-cov-30.030762_pt1 | contig 142080 bp, 128 predicted proteins | sample MGYA00380175_ERZ1026890 | MGnify/ENA primary metagenome ERZ1026890 (study PRJEB33269, sample SAMEA4719811) | human gut metagenome | biome: human-associated habitat; feature: organic feature; material: feces | place: Cameroon | collected 2013-10 ...
GACCTTAATGTAGCAGCTATAAAAAAACCCTCTGTAAACACAGAGGGTTTCGTTTCATTCAGCTAACGCCGGGGATTATTCCCACTCGATTATCAATGATAAAAAAAATTCCTTTAATTACATAGAATTGAATAAGAAAGCCATAGCAATACCACGCATAATACCATTTTCAGTTGATCCAACTGAAAAATGTATGATTTACCAACACTCGCGCACCTCGGCCGATCGTGACAGGCATTACTCATACCCACTACCACATGATGCAGGCACCCCGTTCATGCAATGCACAGAGGCTCCAGCTCTTAGCCACCCGCCGATCATTTCGGCCGTAACCTCCTAGGTGATGAAAAGCGACTCGGTTCGAGTCGTCATGCCTCTCTTTTCCCGGCAACGCCTAGCCTACGACCACAGTCATTTATACCTATGCCTTCACCAGCTTTGCAGACATGGGGTCATAGACATACTCGATAATGCTACCATCCTTGATACGTGCAACAGCCTCATCAATGACGAATAACGGAACGAGAAACCATTCTTCGGGCTGCACTGGGCGACCGAAACGGTCGTTAATGGTGATGTTAAGCCGAGCGGGTGCGAACAACCTGTGAAACAGGTTTTCCATCCGGGTGCGGTTGATACCTGCGAGTTTGTATGAAGCGACTACCTCTACCTTCGCCAACAGATAGGTGGAATCGTGTTCAGCATTAGCAATACGAGTCTCTACCTTGCCGCCAGTCACACCAATCTTGTGAATGACATCACGATGTTCGGCCACATAAGGGTTATCAGATAGCGAACGCAATACATAAATGGTGCCACTTTCTAGATCGCTCTCTTCTAGAGCATCGCTGAATAAAGGCCCCATATCTGGATCGGTAATTCGACGTGCTGTTTCGTCTTTATACAAAGCACGAACCAATGACAGCCGAAGTAGGTTGCTTTCTGTACCATTCGAATAAATGACACGCAGCCGAGCATCTTTCTTCCCCTGTGGAGAATCGAACTCTTCACCTTCCTCTGCCACATAAGCCGTTTGGCCATCCAGGATAAACCAATGGCCCACTTCAATCGTTGCATACTGCCCAAAAGGTCGGGTCACTCTTAACCCTGAACTTAGATCACTGCGTACCTGCTCAAATAGCAGTTTGAACGCATCAAAATCCTCGCACGGCTTGCGATCCGCGATCCCTTGTACAGCACGCTTTTCGGCGCTAGCACGAACATGACGCAAGACTGTAATATCGTCCTCGCTGGTAACATCAGCCAGTTCGGCAGCCAAATTATCGATATCGATAATTTCGTCCACTGACTCCGCTACCTCGCCCCCTCCAGCCAATAAGTCCTGATTATCCAGCGGCTCTAACAAGGCACGGCAGTCTGGGATACTTCGTAGATGGTCGAGCCGCACTGCATAGAGACGCTCGAAGATATCACGATCTTCGCCGTGTTGCGGGACACGCCCATGTTGCTCAGTAAAACGCTGGATTTCTTCAAAACCGGCTATGATGCGTTCCTCGCTGACTGAACGTCCTTTTTTCTTCTCAGGTGGTGCAAACTCGGCAAGTTCTGCTGCCAAATCGTCTAAATCAGAATTATTCATAACGTCCCTCCGCCCTAAAACGCATAAACGCAGCTGCGCCTTCGGCAAGGTGCTTTTCCCAGGCATCCGGCGAAGTTAACGATGGGAGGCGCCCACGTTCACGTTTGAATTCAGCGGCACGCTTGGCGATCACCTTGGCATCTTCAGGCGTGATTGAGGTACGCTTGGCCGAGATGGCCGCCGCGACCTGCTTCAAACTATCTTCACTCATCGTCTTAGCAAGGATAGCGTAGGCTTCACCAAAGGGATTGATGCGGTCGATAAGGTCTATGTCTAAATCGCGCACATCCATCGCAAAGCGACGCACCCCGTCAATAAGAGCAGTATTGAGCGTCCCATCGTTCTCGTCGGTGGCAAGACGTTTGGCCTGCTGCGTGAGGTTAAGGGCGGCGATAGCATGCTGACGTACAGCCTCCTGATCTTCAGCATCAAGTTCAGGATACTTTTCTTTGATGATCTTCCCCATACGAACCTGTGTTAATTCTTCGGGAATGAGCTCTTCATCGAACAGGCCTCGTTCGATGGCGGGCTTATCCTGCACAAAGGCCGCGATCACTTCATTTAAATCTTCTTGGCAGATGCGCGCCGCCTCTTTACTCCTGGGCTCGGCAAGTCCTTTAATCTCGATTTGATACGTCCCTGTCTGCTCATTAACACCAAAATTGCAGTTATCCGGGTCATACCCTCCATCACCATAATCAAAACCTGGGGTCGGAGCGCTTTCTGGATTCTTGGGCTTGAACTCGAAGCGCGGAGCCAGTACCTGCTCCATCAGCAGGCTTGCCGCGATGGCTTTCAAGGTATCATTGACTGCCTCGGTGACCGCACCTTCTAAAGCGTCCGGCTCGGCGATCAGGTTAGTAAATCTCGCGCGGGCTTTACCCGGCGCGTCGCGAGTGGCGCGACCGATGATCTGCACGATCTCAGTCAAACTGGCACGATATCCAACTGTCAGCGCATGTTCGCACCAGATCCAGTCGAAACCTTCCTTCGCCATTCCAAGTGCAATAATTATGTCCACATAGTCACGGTCTGTCTTCATTTCTGGAGCTCGGAGGCTTTCCTGAATCGTTCCTTGACTGGTTGGATCCACCAGGTCAGCAATACGCAACACGCGGCCATCGAGACATTTGACTAGCTGAAAACCAGTCGTAGGATCCGCACCTTCCCAATCGCCAAGCTCGCTGAGAATGTGCTCCACTTCCTTAATTTTATCCTTCGTACTCTCGCGCGAATTGACGTTAGGAATATGGATAATAGTTTTCTTGTCAGGATCGAGGACATTGAGGATGTCATCAATGTATGATTGACTATAAAAGAAGTAGCCGATATCAAGCTGCTTGAGGTATTCGTAACCGTTGAGTTGTTCATAGTAGGTGTAAGTGACGGTATCGAACCTTGACTCATCCTGAGGAGCCAACACAGCCTCCGCATCGCCCCGGAAGTAGGAGCCGGTCATGGCAACAATATGAGTCTTGTCACGAGCGATGAACTGTCCCAAATGCTGACCAAGCTTGTTATCCGGGTTAGCTGACACATGGTGGAATTCATCGACGGCGATCAGGCGATCGTCAAACGCTTCTACGCCGTAGGCATCAACCGCGAAGCGAAAGGTTGCGTGTGTGCAAACAAGCACCTTGTCGCTACTTTCAAGAAAAGAGCCAAAAGATCTTACCTTGCCACCGTTGTCGTTACCGGGCGCGTTGCACAGGTTCCACTTAGGTTCGACATGCCAATCAGCCCAGAATCCAAACTGCGATAGCGGTTCATCGTTGAAGCTCGCGCCAATGGATTTCTCTGGCACGACGATAATGGCCTGTTTGATCCCCTGGTTTTCGAGTTTGTCGAGTGCAATGAACATCAGAGCACGACTCTTACCAGAGGCGGGCGGCGACTTGATGAGAAGATATTGTTCTCCGCGCTTCTCATATGTCCTTTCTTGCATAGGCCGCATCCCAAGGGCATTAGCCTTGGTCGATGCTCCGCTTCGTGAGTATGTAACGGAAACAGACGGCACTGACTTGATCTTGACGCTCATTTATTGGCTCCTGCTCTATGCTTCTTGCCTTTGACCGGTACGGACGAAGCGACCATCCTAGTGTAGAGGTCGAACAGCTTCTCAAGCCGCTCGGTGTCATTCTTAAACCGGCGACCAATGTAAATACGTTCAAGAACTTCGTCGTTACGCTCGTGCACAATACGCAGATCGTCTGGCATCTTCTCGGGGTCATAAAGGTCTGCAATTGTTGCTGGGAAGTGATGCTCCCTAGTCAGAAGAATATCCTCTGCGCAGCGCGTGAGGTCAGCCTTATTTTTCTCGGTGAGTGTTGGGAGCGGGAAAGTATTCCAGCCGAGGGTGTTGGAATAGCGGTATCGTGTCTCCAACTTCCCACAGACAGTAGCGATCCAAACTAAGTGCAGACGAGAAGCGATGAGTGCAAGGTTCCAGAGTGGAGCGTCATAGAGGGCAAATGCTAGGTCACTAACAATGGTGTCCGCCGCCACCAAACCCACAGGCAAATACTCGCGAGATTCGGAAGATACTTTAGGAACAACAATTGCAGTTTCATTAGCGGTTCCAGCAATTTGTACAAACCGATATGGCTTCTTTGCGAAACTACGGGTGGATTCAGCTGAAGAATTACTGCGGTTTTCCGCCACCATTCTTAAACGTTGCGCGATGAACTCGCTGTCTTTTACGACATTAGTTTCATCATCCTCAATCCATAAGCAGTAGCGTAGTTTGCCATTAATCAATTCTTCCGAGCCGACAAAGCGTTTGATGAAACGACGCGCAACTGTATCGGTGCCTATGATCTTTCTCGCCACAGCAGCATCCATTAACAAGTGACCGCCATCACGCGGCATGTTTCCAAAAAACATGACAGATTGTTCGCCAATCGGAGCATTGGCTTTTTGAACATAGGCTAAGCTCTCTGGAACGAGATAGGGACCAATGGCAGTGCATTGCTTTAACAAATCGTCTTGGTACAACAATTTAGGCTGATTGTTTTTTTTCCCTAGGCCAATGATTACTACGGACACTCCCGCATTATGGGCAGCCAGATTGGCCCACTTAAACGAAGTGTGAGCAAAACGAAGCTCACACCCACGCTCAAAAGCGACAGGCCATACTTCGCTTGCCTGCTGCCCCTGGCAAACGCTGTTAGTTGTTACGAACGCAGCGATTGCTTCCGGCACCTTATCTGCATAATCGAAAAAGCATGCAAACCAGCCAGTAACAAAGTCAGTCGTCTTCGCTAACTTAGGGTGCTTGCGCCAAGCATTTGCCAAATCAGCTTTCTGCTCGTTGCTTTGCCATTTACTACCTTTATATGGCGGGTTTCCACAAATGTATGTTTCTCCGCCTTCGTTCTGAAAGTTGATCTCAGCTTGTTTGAGTGGCGTATCAAAGAGGTCATCTTCCTGCCACTTCACGTTAGTACCTGTAGCAGGGCAAACACTCAACCAGTCAATCCGCAGAGCATTGCCGCAGGTGATCCAGTTCTCGTTGCGCAAGGGTAGGAACTCGGCTAATGCCAATTTCAGCCCCCGATACAGCACGTCACACTGATATTCTGCGATAACCAACGCTAGACGGGCAATTTCCGCTGGGAAGTCTCTTATTTCGATCCCGCGAAAGTTGGTAAGAGGGATGGCAGAAGCATTATCCACCTCGCCACGTCGTCGATTGATCTCGGCCTCGATGGCGCGCATTTCTTTGTACGCAATGACCAAGAAGTTCCCAGATCCACATGCTGGGTCAAATACGCGGATTCGCGCCATGCGCTTGCGCAGGTTGAGCAGCATGCGCGGATTGTCACCGGCTTCATCCAGTTTCGCCCGCAGTTCGTCGAGGAATAGTGGGTTAAGCACCTTGAGTATATTGGGGACACTAGTGTAATGCATGCCCAACTCACCACGTTCTTCGTCTTCGGTAATGGCCTGAATCATCGAGCCGAATATGTCCGGGTTGATTCTGGTCCAATCCAAATTACCAACGTGTAGCAGGTAGGAGCGCGCGATGCGGCTAAAGTGCGGCACCTCGACACTCCCTGAGAACAAAGCACCATTAACGTAAGGAAACTCGGTCGCCCAACGTGGAATACCGACTGCAGTACGCTCATCTCTTGGGGTGTTCATAGCACGAAACAACGTGGCGATGACCTCATGTATATTAGAAGCATCGCGCTCACTCATCTGTGCAATGGTGTCAGTAAAACGCCCCTTGCCTATAAATATCTCAGTGTCTTCGGCGAAAAAACAGAATATTAGACGCGCCATGAACTTATTCATGTCATGACGACGCTCCGCAGTACCCCATTCAGGGTTGTCTTTCAGCAGTTCAACGTACAGGCGGTTCAGGCGGCTGGTAGCCCGGATGTCAAAGGCGTCTTCGCTGATCTGCCGAACAGTGCTGATTCCTGCCAGTGGCAAAAAGAAGCCGAAGTGATCGGGAAAGTCTTTAAAGGCGCAAGCCACAGTCTGACCACTGTTAAGATCTTCGGCTTCAAAGTATTTGCCGTCCGTGGCAAGGATGAACTTCGCCTTGGCCTTGCCTGTTGCTGGGCTGGTCTTGAGTGCGGCCAGCATCTGTGTCACCTGGCCCCCTTCACTGGTTAGAATGTGGATGTTGTTTGTCTGAAGAACACCACCCAAGTCGGACTTATTCGATGCCCCGGCGCGCAGGCGCTTGATGGTTGTTGCCTTGTTACCAAAGGCTTCAAGGAAAGCATAAGGAAATTCTGCGGAATCAAAGGGTTGCTCCGCAAGATCCGTGATAGCTTGTTCAATTTCTACGGCGTTCATTTGCGTATAGCTCTCCATTGGCATGTGACCGCCCTGCTGCTAGTGTGCAGTGAACTCATGTCATATCCGAGGTTTTCTTGGAAATTTTTGGCAGCAAGTTTAACAGATTAAAACCTGCCTCTGTAGCGGATTCAGTCTCCTACTCAGCGTTTCACAAAGCACTGTTACTTGTTAGAGCGAGAATTGTAGCTTCGAGAAAAACTGCGAGCCGACGTTGAAACTTTCATGACACTTGAAGGGCGGCTGTATCATGACATATGAGGTAGCAGCGGATTGATTATGTTTGTCGTTATTCCTGACAATCTTGTAACGTCTCAAGATTGCTCCAGAAGTCTTCATCAGTACCAAATATAGCAGCAAGAACGCGAGCCTCATCATCCCTAAGACGACGCCGACCGTAGATGATATCTTCAATATCCTGTCGGCAAATACCCATAGCTTCCGCCAGTTCATCATTAGACATGTTCAGCGGTTTCAAAAATTCTTCTGTCAGAATTTCTCCCACTGTCACTGGCCCGGCGGTATCTGCTTTTGTGTAGTATGCAAGAATCTCTGAACGCCCCTGCTCATACGTCAGCTCACCTGAAATAATACGTGCCTTAATGGACTCGTACAGTGGCGTACCACTGGGGTCCCTTCCTTCAAGTCTCAGGGAAGCCTCTGCTTTACGAAAGCCCTCATTGCGTAACCGTGAATCGGAAGTCTTGGACATAGTTTTTCCTTTGAGTTGCAGAAGTAAAGTTCGCTCAGTGGAAGCGTCAGCTCGCGCTCCCCCGTAAACTGATGCGCTTGATTCAAGAATTATTATTGCCGGATAAGCTATCTCCGGCAAAATCATCATGGTCGAGGTTATCCCGACGAGTAGCTGTTTGTTTACGTATCTGAGTCGCCAACTCCCCTCCAATTGTCCGTTGGACACGAGAAGCATCGCTACTTCGCTTCATTGTCTGGTATTCAGTAGTTCCGTTAGCCATACTGCTTCCCATATGGCTTGCCATGCGGCCAGCTCGTGAGAATGAAGCAAACCCCTGACTTCCTCCTCTGGCGCTACCTGAACAGCTCCCAGCAGACGAACCACCGGAACCGCCTGAGGGTTGGCCGCCAGAAGTATCTACGGAACCGGTATCTTCCCCGCCGCCAAATCCGCCACCGGAACCGCCTCCACCGCCTGAACCAGATTCTTCGGCCATGGCAGCTTGCGCAGACTCGAACGCTGCCTTTAATGCAGAGGCTCCACCGCTGACTTGAGCTGATGCCCCCATTGCCATTGCTCCAGCACCGCTGATGGCAGTAGTGGCTGCGCCGGTAATCATACCCGCCCCAAATCCACCAATCCCTTGTAAAGAAGCCCCTCCTACAACACCTGATAACAACAGTGGTAGCTTATTCGTTAATACTAACAGGATAATTGACGCCAGAAGCAAAACGATAAGACTATTAAGATCAGGAACATCATCTTTAATAAGAGAAAAATATTGATCTATAAATGATTGTCCAACCCCAATAATTAATGTCATCGTGAATAATTGAATGCCAATCGATAAAACAGTTCGTAAGTAATTAATTGCTATATCAGAGGTCCATTTCGAACCACCAAACCCAAGTAATATAACTCCGGCATAGCATAACACCCATGCAGAAACCAACATGATTAGCATATTTATCGCTATAAGGGACATCACTACCAAAACGATTATCGCGACTGTTATCATAATGGTGGATATCATTGGCGACCAAATTGATGCGGCTGAACTGACCTTTGTTAATATCGCAAACGCCATATCAACTATGCTTGATGGAGAAATACCAGTACTTATTCCTAACGCGTTTGCTGCAAGTTGTCTCATTGAATTAATTATGGATTGCGATATGGATGGGCCGTTGATTAAAAGATAATAAAAAAAACCAACGACGGCAAAAAAGCGAACTATTTCAGCAAGTACGCCTGTCAACCCTTCCCCTTGCATCGCCATCATACCAAATGACCAAACCATACTTATTAATACCAGCCCCCAGAAGAGCCAATTTGCATAGTCAGCAATTACTGTTGTCCATGTACTGGCTACTTGTTGAAACTTATCTAATAAAATATCAAGTAGCCCGCTACTATCTAATTGACCAGCATAGGCATTTATAGAAAAAAAAAGGATGATACCTAAAAAGGTGAGCTTACTTACTATTTTCATGATTACCATTCTCGTTTAGGGCTTGGATTGTTATTACTACGCAATGCACACTTATCGGATCTATGTGCATCAATTTTATTATCTGGCGTCGATGAGCAAACGTTATCGTTTTTTCGCAAGAACATATAATCATTGAAATGATTAGAATAAAAACCATCATAATTTTATTTTTCATTCAGTTGTTCCTCACCAAATTCGCTTCGGGCTTGGTGTGTTCTGTCCAGCTAATACTTTCTCATCAGCAGCTATTTGTTGGGCTTCTTTATCGGCCTGAGCCTGTGCCAGTGTTGCCGCAGCGTTTTGTTGAGCTACCAGAAGCGAGCGGATTTGCAGTAACTGGTTTGTCTGCGCACTGGCAAGCTGGGTAGCGGCCTGAATAGCTTCCATTTGCCCTTGCGCGCCGGTTGCCTGAGTTTGCAAATCTGCCAGGTTATCAGCATCGCTTTGCAGTGTTTCCTGCTGTTCGTCGAGAGCCTTAAACACAGCGTCGTTGGCCTTTTTACGTGCCTCAGAGCTGTTCTGTTCAGCTTTACGCAGTGCGTTGATTTCATCCGCAGTACATTCAACATTACTGTTAAAGCACGGTGATGAGCGGTAGTAATTCACGTCCTGATAGCGTTTCAGATATGAATCAAGACTCCCGGCTTGATTTTTGTAGTAATTAAGAGTGTCCTGCGCCTGCAACAATTTGTTGATGGTCGAATTGGCCTGATCCCAGATATAGGCCGCAGGTGCGACTGTATTTTTGAGCATGTTTTCATACTGCTGCAGCTGCGTCTGGTACTGCTGGATCTGTTTTGCCACAGCCTGAACGTTATTGACTGCGCTGATTGTGGTCTGCACCACATTAGTACCATCGATGACAGGGATACCGGCTTTCGCCGGTAATGCCATGATTGACGCCACGAAGGAAGCCAGTAACGCTTTTTTAGCGGCTAAAATCCCTCTTTGTAATGAAACCACTCGGAACATTAAATTCATTTACTCACCTCTTTTTCATCAGTTCAGTAATATTTAACACACTGTCTGTTAGCAGACGCAGGTATATAGGAAACCACACATTTATTTATCCAAAATTTTATCCATAATGTTCCTTAGTTCTTGCCGAGTTGATTCTATTTTCGCAAGCAAGGTTCTTATCAGTGCGGGTTAAAAATCAACTGTTCGAGGATCATTTGCGAGCCATAATTTAAGTAATCCGCCAAGTCGTCCAAGATCAGCGTTTACTCGGCTAAGTTCATTAACCTGTTTTATATCTGCGATAGAATCAACCTGATAACCCATTGCAACTCTACGAACAAAACAGGCAACACTTAATCCAGATGTTTCTGCATTTTCTTGGATGAGCATTTTTTCTTCTGGCAGACAGTACACCTTGATAGGCGTGCAATTTTTCCGTGTCTGTTTCTCTGTCATCTCGATCTCCAAAAAGGCGGTAGCCGATTAGCCTCGCAGAGCAGGATTCCCGTTGAGCAGCCCAGGTGCGAATAAGGGGAGAGTAAAGTTTGATAACCTGTTTACAGGTTAGCTAACTTTACATGTCCTGCCCTCCAGTTGCCGTAGTATATCTGTGCACATCAATGTGTATTTCAGTGTACAGGATGTGTTTTCTTGGCGTATTAATGCAGGATTACTCGGGTAAAATCCTTCGGTATATCATGAATCTCGACCCCGTCTCACTGGTTATAAACTCAGCCATAACTGATTTCATCGCACCTAACTCATAGGGAAATTTATCGGATTTTAGCGGCTAAAATTTCTAAAGCCTCCTAATCACAGCTAACCAATTATTTTATATGCTTAAAAACCTCTACCTCATGTGTCAACAATACAAACACAAGCAATTAATGTTTAGCTAAACAAACCCCAATAAAATTTACACTAAAAAATCTAATAGTGATAATCAGGAATGAATTTGACCCCATCGAGCTCATCCACAGTATCTTTCCTTTAACTACAGGTTAATTTTTATATAGGTTAAACCTACAGGAAAACACTACAGGGTGTTCTATAACCCTTTGTTATAAATTGATTTTACAACCATCCAAGTGACAGAACATGCGTATACCGAGACAAAACATGCGTAAACTTCGACAGAACATGCGCAGAATACTTTCTTTAAAGCGTGACAGAATATGCGTGGATAACTTTCTTCATCCCCAAGCTTATACACACTTGTAAAGTTTAAGTTGATAGACGTTCATCACGCTTCAATATCCCTCAGTTCTGTATTTTTTCCTTCGAGGTACTTGAGGAGCACCTGGTTTTATAAGAAGTCCTTTGTCGGTCGGTGTAGCGTCTAGCCCTGGCCATGCCCGCTGTACCTTTTCAAGCCCATCGTTAAACCGTCTCCTAAAGTCTCTGACATCGGAATAATTTGAACCCATTTGCTCCATCAAACCTAGCCAAGGGATAATTGTGCCTCGCTTTAAATAACTCACACGATACGTCGCCCAGCAATATATATCCAAGGCCATCGGAGAGCGCTTAATCAAACGCAATACTCTCATATCCAATGGGACAGGTTTATCTGTTATCAGTTGAAAAAATTTAGGTGACAACTCAACCCAAGACTCCCATAGAAAATCTTTCTCTGGTTGTTTTGCACTCCACAAAATATGGGATACATCCGCTACTCTGGCTCCCATTTCATCCTCACAAACATATCCACTGTCCTCATTTAACTCTGCAAACGTAACACTGACCGTAGTTTTAAATAATCGCCGCATCTGTTCTCGAAATGGATTTATAGAACCATTTTTTCCACCGGTTGAGCGAAGACCTAAGTCTTCCATGAAACGCCGTTGGGAGCGACCCAATTCAAGCTTACGTGCTTCCTGTTCTGTAATAAATCCTTTATCCAGTTTTGACTTATTTCTAACTGCTTGAGAACTAACCCAAACTAATAGCAATCGAGCATAGCAACCGAAAGGCAAACCTACTGCTGATGGTGCCATCATATGCATGGTTAAATTACCATTTTTACGGCACCACTCATTCAATCCTGGATTGCTGTGTGGTAGGGTTGCTTGAATTAAGAACCGAGCAATAAAACCAATTTCATTGGCTTCCAGAGCACTACACTCCTGGATTGCCAAAAGTTTATCTATATATCTCGTATTTCTCTTAACTTTCACTGACCCTTTTTTGTTTCGAGTCGGTTCCCTAGATGGAGCATCCATTACATATTTAATCATCATGATGACTCGCACTTACCAAAAAAAACCGGGTCTTGCTGCCTTTAAAGCCGATCTGCGCTTTTCTTCAATCCAGTTTTCAACCTCAGCTAAATCCCAAGCAACACTTCGGCTAGTCAAAACAATACGCTTAGGAAACTCACCACGCTGCTCCAAGTTATAGATTGTTCGATCAGACAAAGGAATCATCTTGAGTAATGTTCTGCGATTAATCAGCATTTTATTAGTCATTGACGAATTCATACCATATCTCCTTATCAACACTGTTTAGTAGATATTGCCTGAAGTTTCTTGTATCTTAGAGGTATCAATTGGACAAATAGGTTGGACATGAAAATATTTGAAACGGAAGAAAATGCGCAAAAAAGACTAGGGCTGTATTACATCCCTGTTTGGGAACATACTGATGAAACGGTAGTGCATGCCATCCGCATCTTTAGGGAAAAATGGCATTCATATTCTGATAAATCTAAACGGTACAACATCATAAAATTGATCAAAGAGTTGATTGATCCATCTGTATCGGAATATTTAAGTCGACTTCCAAATCATTATTTATCTTTTTGCCCTGCCTCAATAAAAAATTGTAACTATAGCGATCTTGTTAAATTCAGAGGCTTTTCTTATACGGCCGATCAAATTCACTTTCATCTGAGAAATTTTGTTAACCATAGTTCTCATACAGAGCAAGACATGTTTTTCATATCCACTCAGGACATGCTCAAATCATTTTTTATGTATTGTGAAGGAAACAGCCCAAAAAATTCAAAGCTAGCCCCCGATCTCTATGTAAATATGGAAAGAAAAACGCGAATTTGTGCCTTATGTGGAAACCCGACTGAATTTTCATCATTTATTAGATCATGGAAAGAGAATGGAGTTATTGAAGGTGAAGAAAACGAAGATAATGAGAAATTTGGAAAAAAAAAGAGACCAGACTTCAGTCAAACATACTGTCTAAATCACCGACCGAAACTGCACGATGGTTCTTGGAACGCGACCTACAAACAGGCAAAACGTTCTACAAAGCAATTTGAGCAAGAAGTCTTGAGGCTACGGAGACAAATTGCCCATCCAGATCGCTACAATGCAAAATCTGGAGATAATTTAGTTGATGAGTACTTTTATCATTACCTCTTTGATTCTTCACTGGATCCAACTAATGTCGCTGAACTGCGCAACTTAGCACGCAGAATGGTAGATTCGCGACTGACTGACAACAAAAAGCGAATACTGGTTCTTCATAAGCAAGGGCTTTCCAATCGCGAAATTGGTATAAAATTAGGGGGTTTAACAGGTAGTGTACTAACAAATCAAGCTATTTCTAAAGCCTTAGGAACGATTCGTGATGAGTTCATCTTATAAAATTCCATTTCTGGCAAAATTTTAGCGGCTAAAATCTCTCGCAGAAAAACTAAATACATAATACATTTTAATATTATCATCAACCAGTTATGTAAAATCTTCCGCGATTAAACGGTATTAAGATGATGGCTCATGGTGTTATGATTTATCATTTATAGCGCAGCTGTAAGCGATTATGCAAAATGGATCTCTGTGATATTACCTTACCAGTAAACCACAGAAGCTGATCTGTAATGACATAGGGCTGATCAATTCTATGGTTATGCAATGGCTCATCACCTTACTTGCCTCTGATCATGAAAGGCATTAGTTTTCCTGCGAGTAAGTCTAAGCCAAAGGGTCGTTTACAGTTGCCCTTCCCTCTGCTCAATAGGTGCTATCTTACTTGCTGAATCATAGAGGTGGCATTTAGAGACATAAATGCCTTCATATTTTAGCGGCTAAAATTTTCCTTCTGTCGCCAGAAAAAGATTGATTACAATTTAATTTATTATCAATTACTTACCCATTCATCAATCATATTCGCCCAATCTTGTAGCATCTCAGCCCTCTGCTCACGATATTCAGCCTTGTTATAAACAGCTCGTACCCCCTTTTGTTCATGGGCAAGGCACTTCTCAATCCAGTCAGTATTATACCCGGCCTCATGTAGCAAGGTGCTGGCAGTACGCCGTAAGTCATGGGGACCAAACTTAGGCAACAACTCCCCTTCTTTCTGTGCCTGACGATATGTCAGTGTCAAAACCCGGTTTAAAGTAGCGCTACTCATAGGTGCATCGGAATCGTAGCGCGAAGGAAGGATAAAATCAGAGCTACCGGCAAAGGTTTTAAGAGCAATCAAAATATCCATTGCCTGTTGGGGAAGAAAAACCAAATGTGGATTACGTCGTTTCATCCTCTCCTTTGGTATCGTCCATAATGCTTCACTAAAATTGATCTCGCTCCAGGTCGCGTTAGTAAGCTCGCTTTTACGTACCATCGTTAACAGCAAAAGTTTAACCGCTGCTCTGATTGATGGCGTCGTTCCTACCCGTTCCATATACCGATACATCAGACCGATTTCAACTGGCGTCAATGCCCTGTCACGCGGCTCAAATTTCGCTATGCTTGCAGGCCGTACCAGATCAGCTGGATTCTCCACCTTCTGACCGCGCTCAATAGCCCAGCGATAGACCTGCAATACAATCTCTCTGGCGTGTACAGCTGTCGCCGGTGCCCCTCTCTCGACAATGTTATCGGTTAATGCACGTAAGTCTTCATGTGTAATCTCGTTAAGTTTCTGCTGGGCAAATTTTGACTTCAACTCCCTTTGATATACCGAACGCCGCATATCACGTGTCGATTCAGCCATTTGATAACCGCGTAACCATTTCTCAGCCCACGCACCAAAAGTCTCAGCATCTTTGATACGCGCTTTATCTCTGGCTTTTTCCCTAGCAGGCGATCTTCCACTGGCAACCATTTTTTTGGCTTCATTGAGCCGTTCACGCGCTTCTGCAAGCGTGATCCCTCCAACACCATAGCGGCCAAAAGTAACGGTCTCCTGTCTTCCGTTTATTGAATAGTTATAACGAAATGAAATAGTTCCAGCCGGAGTGACCGCAACATACAGACCATCACGGTCATTAACTTTATAGAGTTTCTCCTTCGGCTTAAGGTGACGCAGCCTGGTGTCAGTCAACATGGTTTATTGTTTTCCTTTATCAAAAAATACCATGTTGTAAAAAATCCAGAAAAGTCATTTAACTATCTGTTTTTAATTGAGTTATAAAAAACAAATACCATAACTCAACCGAAATTTATCACATGGTACTTTTTCAACCCTGAATTCAAAACCAGAGAGTACCATCAAAAATTCCATTGAAAAAACCGTGCTTCCCGTTGCTAAAAGCTGCCAGAAAGTGCCAGACACAAAAACAAAAAAGCCCGCAATTACACGGGCTTAGAGGTACTTTAGTGCTTTTACGTGCAGGCTGTTGCCAGACGTAAAATCATTCCCACTCAATTATTTACAGTACTCGTAACCAATTGACTGAAAACAAGTTTATGAAACAATAAATTCTGCATACCGTTTTATATACCGTCACCGGGAAACAGTACCATGAAAAATACCATGCTACCTGGTTAGTTCATCGTACTGTCTTTCGCAGACCCTTCCGGCTTCAGCTGCCCGGTCAGCGTATTCTGCCAGTTGCCGGTTTCGTTCGAGAGATTTTTCGAGCACGTCGGCAAGCAAAACTCCGGTGTCTGCGGCTGACGACCCAGCGCCGACAGTGGCGTTATACTGCCTGAGCTGCTCACGGATGGCAACGAGCTGCTGCTGCAGCCGGCCAGCGCGAGCGGCAGCATCAAGAGCATCATTGCGCGCCTGGTCGATCCTCTGCTGCGCTTCACGTTCATTGGTTGCTTTCTCCTGTTCGTCATGTTGACGGGCTTTATCATCTTCTGCTTTGCGGTCTGCCTTCGCCTGCGCATACCCGGCGTCGTACTGTCTATCACCGTGAATATTCCAGGCTACAACGCCGCCGGCTACCAGGGCAGCAAGCATCGACACGATAAGCAATTGTTTCCAGTATGCTTTCACGAATGCCGTAATCATGACGCCAGCACCTTCTTGGCCGAGAGGTAGCGTACACGGCGATCGTCGATGCCATTCTGGCCGCCGTTGATGATCTGCGTGACGCGCATCAGGTCGTCGGTGTACTTCAGACATCCATATTTCACGAAGTACCACGCCGCGCTCCGCGCTGCATACTCGTCCTGCGCCAGCAGTTCCGGCTGCTTAACCAGATCCACCTTCAAGCCGTTGCCGCAGTCGCGATAGGTGTTCAGCCCGGTGATCTGGATAAGCCCGCGCCCGCGGTAAAACCAGCCGTCGGTCGGCCCGTTATTCCCCATGCGTTTGCTGTACACCAGATTGGCAATGGCCCGCTGCCTCTCCAGTGGTAAAGAGGGCTCACCCTGACGGCGGCCGAGCGAATTAGCCTGACCCTGCGTCAGCCGCCTGGCGCGGACGAAACCAGCCAGCCCTGCCACGCTGTAATTGAAGCTCTCAACGAGCTGGGTAAAGCCAGTACTTTCATGCCCGGCCTGGGCAATAAACATCGCCTGATCCAGTGGCTTGATGATGCCAAACTCTTTCATGGCCGCCACGATGTGCGGATGCCAGCGTGTGGCCAGCGCCAGGCTAACGCCGGCAGCTTTCTGAAACTCGTTAATGTCCATGTTGCGACCTCGATATCTTGAAGATTTGTACGACGTTGCCGCGCGTCTTCAGCACCGCAGCGAACATCACAGCATTGATAACGACCTCAGAAAGATCTGCGGTCATGGGGAAGTGGTACAGGTATGAGTACGCGGTACGCAGCGGGATACTGGCCGCCGCCACGATGAGGAAATAGGCTATCCACCCGCCCCAGCGGCGGTGGCGCGATCCGTTGCGCTTGAAGAACATCACCCGCAGCGCTATCCCGCCGCAGATGATGGAATTAGCGATAAGCAGCAGATCATGGCCTGTCATCGTCTTTTCCTCCCGGGATTAAATCGCGCGGATTGTCAGAGCGGTGATACAGCCATATCCCAACCCTCACCGCGACAATCGCCGCAACGAACGCGCCGGCGGAGTAGACAATGCCCCGCTCGAACGAGTCCTGTGTGATGGTGGGGATCATGCTGGCAACGCCGATAAGGATTGATGCTGTGGGTTTGTAGAAGAGAAGACCGCAGAGAAAGCTGAGTAGCGCCAGGAGAACGCGGCGCTTGACCGGATACTCAACTGCAGAGGTAACAAAAATTACCGCCCCGGCCAGCGATCCCAGCGCCACTTCAGGAGGTACGCCGGCGATGACTGCTGCCAGCGCACCGTAGCTAAGCCCCTGATTTATCGTATCAGCGGTTAGCGATGCAGACATGATGACCACCGTTTACTATGCATAATGAACCTCCTTAGTTGGGTAAGTTCATCATACACAATAATTCACATACGGATAATTGGTAATAAATAACTATGCAATAACCCATTCTTCAGAAGCAGATTCACCCTCCGTTTCAGTAAACGGGGATACCCCTACGCCATCTGCCAGACAGAGGCCCGTATATTCTTCATGGATCTGTGATGCTATGCCGTTTCCATCAGTCTTAATGGCCGTAACTGTGACCGTCCCCCAGAATACATATTTGCCCTCTTCCCATTCAGGAAGGCGCACCGGAGTGCGCGTGTAAGCAGATTGTGTTGCCTCAAAGTAATTCATAGATTCCTCACTGTAGCCAGCCAATGTTATTGCCTGAACGCCCGTTGATATCGAGCAGCAGGTTAGATATGCCAGCACCTTTTGCATTCGCCGGAATACCCAGGTTAATTGCCCCTCGACGGGTTGATGGCGGGCTGGGGGGCAACAGCGCATACTGCGGTTTCGCCCAGATACTTCCGCTCAGCGTAGCGAGGGCGCTCAGGTCAGGAGCTGCACTCCACGCATCGGACCAGATGATATTGTTGCGCAGGACAATTTGTGATGGTGGTGCTGGTGTTCTGCCAGCCACCTGAGATTGAGAGATGATTGATGAATCCCGCATCCATTTACAGTAAAAAATACAATTTTCTACTGTAAGAGATGGAATTGAGCTTTCAGTATCATAGGCATTCATATTGATAAACCGTCTCTGTGCAACACTGGAGGTGTCAATAAAAGCACAGTTACGCACAGTATTATTGAACTGGTTGCGGTGGTGAGATATAGAGCATGCGTCGTTTGTCAGCGTCCCTATCTGTCCCTGCAGTCGCTGAATACCATCGTTGAACGCGAAGCAGTATTCCACGACGTTATTACCACTCCCCTGACGGCGAGTGTAATAAAACTCAAAATTGCTCATTCCGGCGGGTGGGGCGGCCTGTAGTCCTGCATTATCAGCAGAGACAAACATCACTGTACGGGCGCAGCCGGTAGAATAAACGTATCTGACAACGTTATCCCAGCACATTCCGTCGATATCAACCGCCATGTTGTCAGTTGCCATCGGGTACGAACCGTGAACCTCCAGTTTTTCAAACTGGACTCGATTACAGTGCCACATCCAGAAAGGCGCGTCATACGTCGACACTCCCCCCGTGGTAAATTTATCCCAACGGTACGAGCTGTAGTAGCAGTCACGAACGCAGCTCTGCCACTCGTCATCAGTGTATACGTCGTTTTTGCTGGCGCAGGTGTGGATTAATACCCCCTCTTGTACGACATTAGTAAAAGAGCAGCGCAGCACTTTTGCACCGTATGTTCTGCTACCATCACCACGGTTATCCGTTGTGTCGGCAGCATAGGTATTCCCGCGAATATAAACCCCCGCGTTGACCATGTTAAACATACAGTCTTCTACGCTGAGTTTATGCGCAGGTGTAGCGGTGTTATCATACGCCACAGCGAACAGCTGTACATGTCGCCCAACGGTGTTTTTCGTCGGATTACTGACAGAGTACGCATTACCAGTGAAATAACAGTCTTTGACGTGAACGTCTGCAATCCCATTAGCATCACCACTGCACTGTAGGTTAACGCTGGTTGCTGACGACAGGAATCCATCATCCCTGTCCATAAAGTGAATGTTCTGTACCGTGATGCGTCTGGCGTTCCATGATGCGAGTTGCCCAGCCGAGTTTGAGGTGGACAGCCATTTTGGAGCAGGGCCATCGCCGTATGTGTCAAAAAAGCTCATGTCAGACGACGTGTTCACTAACCGGGCATTAACCGCCTCCTTCAATATTGTGCCGCGCCTGATTAGAATTGAAAATGGGTAGCTGGTGATTGCCGCAATAGCAGCCGTAACAGTTTTAAACGCTGATGGAATTGGTTTATTTTCATCATCAGAAGGGTCTACGTATAAATATTGCATTTGTAACTCCTGTTAAACTGGCTGGACGTGCAGATCTAGCCAGTCAAAACCATTAATATTCACCAGCGAATCGGCTGCTGTTTTCACCTCAATCGTGAATGTATTCGTGCCCTGAGATACGATGTTGACTATGTACGGTGGCGTGCCGAACGAGGTTCCTGAGAAACCAACAGGAGGGCAAACTTTCCAGTGGTCTCCACGTAAATTGCAGCCGCTGATGACATACTGACCGGTTGACGGATTGGTAACTGTAATACTGGAGGCGCGCCCTTTATTCGCCAGATGATATGCTCCTCCTATCGCAAAAACCCCGTCTGATAATTTATCAGATAGTCGGTCAGTCACATTCCCGGAAACGCGAACTACGGTGCCCGGTGAGTACCGGACATCACCGTTATTCATTTTCACGTAAAAACGATCTGTTGCCATTTTCTCTGCGAACGAATAGACCAGATAATTAGGCGTATCCACAGTTACATTATTTCGCAGGTCGTTGTAGTAAAAAGTAACAACGTTTGGGTTAGCAACATTAATAGGTGTGAATGATATTTTTTGCCCGTAAGAAGGTAGGCGCAGGAATATTTTAGCCAGAGAATTAGTTGGGTCGTTAACCAGTCCAACAGCTGGCGTAAGAGAGGAGTCCCCCCACCCTGACTGCCCCCCGTGTAGCGAGGTTACTTTCAGCCATTGATAGATATTATCAGCCCCCAATGATGGGGCTGCCGACAGGTTCTGTGGGTTCAGCGTCACTAGATAAACATTTGACGTATAATCGACATAGTTACCCACTGACAGAATACCGGAAACCACTTTTGATCCAAACCCTGAGTAATTCACATCAAACAGGCGATAAAGAGCTGTTGATGAGTTTTCAACTGTCGGGCATTGATCAATCGTTCGTTGCAATGATGTGCCGATATCGAAACTTTTTACCAGTTTGAACATCTGCTTATCGAGAGATGAACCGGTAGGGTATCCTAAGTCGTTAAACTGATTGGGACTGACAACGAAAAAATCACAGATGCCGTTGTCATTAGTCGTAATAAGTATGCCTGGAGTTAGGTCGTCAGACTCGCCACCAGCCGATGGGAACCTAATGATTCTATCTTCAAATCCATTATGGAAATACCCGGTGCCCTGGACAATTGGAGTGCCGACCTGCGCAGCTGATAATTTCCCATCAACAATCGCATAGGTCTGAATGCGTCCGCGCTCGTCTACGACTACGGCAGCTTTATTATTCGGGCCGCCGAATACTATTCCGGCAACGCCTGCGGGGTCGCCAGGCATCTGGTGAATTTCAAATTCCCCGCGCTTAAATATACGCTCCCAGACAGACTGGTTAGCGTCGCCGACACTTTCAGCCCCTTCAGCAGAAAAAAAACCGCCAATTTTCGTATAGCCATCTGTTTTCGCCAGCTCGATCATTACATCAGATGCAGAGCCTGATTCAGGAAGAACGCCGACCGGCTTACCCCCTGAGATTGCCAGCAGCCTTCCCTCTAAACTGGGTAGTGGCGGTAGTTCAGGAATGAAAGATTCCCCAACACGTAAAGTCCGCGAAAACCTGCCATCAATTTTTTTATTAAGCGCTGCATCACCAGCCCTCCATGCGTTATTATTGCTGGCTATCTCAAAATCTATATACCCCTTCGTCGCCGCATCCTGAGCCTGTGACGGGTCACGCAGGTTACGAATGCGGTTATTGAGTGCATCGTAATAGTTCGCGAGCCACGATGGCTTCCTGAGAGATAGACCGGACCACCACCCATATGCCTGCTGCACCAGCATGGTCAACTTATCGAGAGCATCTTCGTGGATCTCAGGGAAAAATCCACCCTGGTTCCTGATGCTGGCTTCCTGCGTAACAGGAGTGCTGCGCTCGATAGAGATTTTGTAGCCAGCTGGCAGCGCTGATGTCAGAACCACCTTCCCCCCGTTGTAACGGTTCACGCCGGTAACCGTGTAGTCGGTACCGAGTGTTAGCGTCACGATGCTTTCGGAGGTATCCAGGGTCTGCACCAGCAGGTGGCTTTTATCCAGGATGCGGAACGTGAAATCGTATTGGGTAGTTGCGCCGTTCCCGGTGTACTCGTTACGGCTTACCTGCGTTGAAACTGTCATAGTCTGCTCCAGTGGTCAGCGCTGGCGCGCGTGCATAGAAGCATTCTATTACCCATCAAACCATATATGAATAAAACAGATCGAAACGAGCAAAAACATTACCATTAAGGTAAATAAAAACCTTCTGGAAAACCCTGTTACCTTTTGATATATGTATATATATACAGTATTTATCGGAGTAATCCTAATGCCAGAGCGGTACCAGTATCCTGTCGACGAAGGTTTTGCGGATCGTATTCACACCCCGGAAGGGGTCAGATCCCTGGTTGTAAAATCACAGCTGATGGAGTTGCTCAGGGAAATGGAGCGAGACGGCCACGATGTCAGCGGTGCGGCGGCGGAACTGGTGGCACTGGTTAACTATGTGACGAGCTCGCAGCTGTCGATGCGGGAGCTGCAAACACACTTGGACTTCTGCGCGATGCAGATCAGGCAGCAACTCAGATAGTGATTGAAAATTACTGCATGGGACCGTGATGACCCTACAAAGTTGGCTAATGCCGTATCACTCTGTTTCATTCTGGTTCACTCAGTTTCATTGCGTCGTTGATCTTTTTTGAGTAAGATTACCAATAAGGTAATTCAACCTTTTGTTGAATGCTCAGGAGGAACAATGGAAATCAACATCATTACTTTGATGAAAGCTATCATTGGCGGTGCTGGATTAGGATTCGCACTTCCTGGCGGCTTATCTTTCGTTATTCCTGCGTTTACCGTAACGGCAGGAATTGCCTATGGTTTTGCTTTAGCTGGTGCTGTTGCTCTGCCAGCTATCTATGCTGCCAGGAAATTTGCTAACTAAAATGCACGTTCTTGACTGGCTGGCACCACAGAATGCACAGGAGTTAACCAGATTTTACTTCATCCTGTGCATTGCTTATCTTCTGGTTCATCTTATCTGGGACGCTTGGTGTAAAGAGACACCACCATTCTCGTTGGATCAGCTTCAGTACAAGATGAATGAGGTATACTCCTCGTCAACGTTCGCAACAAGCGCGTTCTTTATAGTGATCCTGTTTGACATAAAAAACCCACTCAGAACTTCTGATGCTTTTATTTTTCCGCTTATTATCGCGGCATTAACAGGTTTTATGATATCGCTATCTGCGATAGTTCCAAAGAAAGTTAAAAGTGGATAAGCCCGCGCCGCGGGCTTTTTGATGGATGAAATCTGAGCACAGCGCTACAATCATAAAGCCACGGTTCAGTGGTCTACACATGGTAAGTGAAAATGAAAAAAGCATTAGCAGTGCTGTTTGTTCTGTTGTCTCTGGGTTCAGCTACACAAGCTTTCGCTGGTAACTGCCAGCATCCTGATGATACTGCAGCTGATGGCTCACGCTGTGGCGGCCGTTCTGCTGACTCCCGCCCCGGCGGTCAGTGATAATTAAGGCCGCGAAAGCGGCCTGTTTGTTGGAGTGACATGTCACGCTCTCTTTCTGAATGATAGCCATTCGAATAATGAAGACATACCCCCACAGGCGATAGCAAAGATTAGACCACCAAAGAAAAGTAGACCAGCCTGCCACCACTCCCAGCGCCATACGTCCATGGCACCAACCATTCCCACGATAGATCCAACCAGTGGTATATAGCTGACGATGAATGCAATCGGTGCCGCTATTATCCAGTGCAAGCCCCACCAAGATTCAAGTCCTGCCATGATTGCCGCTAACTGGAAAAGCCCCACCACGATGTAAACGATAAAGCCAATTGCTTGCATGTAGTCACCTATTTATTCAGAAAAAATTAGAGGTTTACCTTGAATAAGGCTCGCCACAAGAATTATTCCCTGCACAACAAAAATAAACCAGCAGATAGCCTGCGCTGGGGGACTAAGGAAATATTTGTATCGGTCAGCAAATAACAACCAACCAGAAACTATCACAGACAAAATAATTAAAAACAAGGTTCCCCCTTATTCCGGCGTTACGTCCTGCGGTCGCCACCAGTATGTCTGGTTGAACTGTTTCTTGGATCTCTGCTCTACCTTGCGCAGATATCCAGGAGAAAAGTATTCCTGAAGCTGGTTAAATATCATATGGTCAAGCGCAGCTTTTGCATACCAAAGATTGGCACCGGGGATAAGGCCCTTGCCGAGTTTAACCAGATCACCACCTGTCTGTTCCGGCTTTCCTTCAACGGCATTAAGCGGGATGCCCTGCGCCAGCTTAACCACGTCATCAACCAGACCAGCCACAGGCCCCAGCATTGACGCCAGCGCGCCACCACCGTAGCGCGTATGGTCAGAAAGCAGGAAGTCACCATAGAGGCCAAGACCACCACCTTTCAGCAGCGCACCGAGCCAGAATTTACCAGCATCCTTCCCGACCATCTCTCGGGGATTCCTCCCGGATGCCATGTCGTTTAGCTGCTGAGACAGCGCGCCGAGCATCGTGGTGCTGGCGAGGAATGCGGCGATATAAGCGGCCCGGCCGCCAGCGGAAGGCATGCCCATTGCACGCGTCCAGTGCCGCAGCACAACAGAGATCGGAAACGATTTGAATAGGAAAACCGAGCGGGTTAACTCGCCTTTCCATGTTCCGCGCTGCAGGCCACCACCAGTAAAAAGCTGCTCACGCGCGCCAGGCGTAATCACCGCCATGTCGACTTCTTCAGATACTGCGGCCAGCAGCCGGCGCATGGCCTCAAACCTTACTCGTTCCGGGAGCCCTAAGTGCATTACAGCAGCATCAGGGATCCGCATAATGCTTTCCGGAGTGAGCATGGTCGTATTGCCGTTACCCCAGTCCTCCTGTTGCGCCAGCTTCCATACACTGAAGTCCTGCTCGGTGATTCCTTTGCTTTTCAGTATGCGAAAATCGCTGTCGTCAAGGCTCCGCAGATCAGGGGCCCTGCTGACCACTTCCCCAAGGCTTCCCATCATCGTCACGCCGTAGGCACGTTTGTGCGCATCCGTCCATGCTGTCAGGCCGCTAGCGCGCATCACCGCCGTTGCCGCCCAGCGTGAAACCGAAGGACCCATGTTATCCATCGCCCAGCGGTTAACGCTGCCGAGCAACGATTCCATTGCCAGGCCAGCACGGCGGGCGCGGGCAAGCTCCGTGCGGTTCGCCGGGTTCATAGCCTCAAGTTGGTTCATAAACAGCCGGTTCATCGGGATGTTCGCTACCTTCGCCGACATGTACATCGTGCCAAGGTCTGAGAAGGAAGCCAGCAGCGCGGAACCAAGTCGGCTCGCCACCATCCAGTTTCGGATATTATCCGACCACCGTGCGATGTGCGGGTTGGCGATCGGCTGAGTCTTACCGGCGATAAAGTTGTAAAGGTTCTCGGTGCTGTTGGCCAGGCGCTTAATCCTGCCTGTGCGCTCAGGGTTGGCAGTGGCCTGTTCAGCTGTAACCTCGTCCAGGATTGAGCGGAAAACGTGATCGGGGTTCGGTCCGTATGTCTCAACCAGAGCGATATCTTTGCTGATCCCTTCCAGGTGCCCGACCATTACTTCCCACAGAGAGCGATCGCCATATTCGCGCTGATACTCAAGGTAGGAGTCTGCGTCTTTGAAGTGGATCTGACGGGATGCATTACCGCGATTAGAGCGCGCGCCGGAAATGCGCATGCCGGTGTCGCTTAATTTGTTCAGCCCGCCGGTGGCGATGGTGTTGTATGCCTCGCCCAGGAAGGTTTTCAACTCAGCATCGCTCATCAGCTGGCCGTCATCTTTGATGTAGTACTTGCGATCCAGTTTGCCGATGACGTCGCTAATCCACTTATCCTGTGAGACCCTGCCGACTTTCTCCATTGAGTGGTGCTGAGGGATGCCCCAATTTTCCAGGTAGCCGATATCACCACCAGCGTCATTGAAGCGCTGGCGCAGCAATTCAGTAACGCCAGCCCATGCTTTTGCGCCCTTCTTCGCTCTCACGTTTCCGGTGTCCTGCCCGCGCATCTCGTAAACCAGATCGCGCACGCTGGCCTCGTCCTCAAACAGATGGAAGAATCGCGGGTCTACCGCTTCAAATGCTTCCTGAATCTGGCTTAGTGCATAGTCGCGGGTGGCTTTGCCGCGTGATTCTACCGACAGGAAATTTGATTTACCGTCAGCGTGAAAAGCGATGGTGCGGTTAAGCGCCTCAAGCTTGCCGTCTTTCCCCTGGTAGGTCTTTATGAAGGCGTCGAGACGTTGCCTGGCCGCAATGGTGAGCGCAACGCGGCGCCTCTTAAGCGCTGCTTCGTTGGTCAGCTCGTTCGCTGCTAACTGCCCGGCCCGGCGCAGGCGTTCAGCGTCAGTCATCGCCCGCCAGGATGCCGGATCATTGCGGGCCAGTTTTCGCATGTTACGGTAAATACGGTCTTCAATATTCTGGATTTCCTGCTGCGTGAGTCGGCGGCTTGCGGCCTGCTGCACGGCGTTAATACATTCCTGACGCATAATTTATCCTCTTAAGAAACACGCAACAGCGACATCGAAAAGTCTGGAGTCCTGCACAGCCTGCTCATTTTCCCGCGCGGCATCATCAAGCACCTCGCGCGCGCTTCTTGACTGTGGATTTCCCTCATCGTCAAGCACGGTGATCACCATATCTGGCGATGATGCCAGCGAGTCTTCTGCGGCCATCACATCAATGTCCTGCTGATTCTCTACCGTTCTTGTCGCTGGCGCGCTTTCCATATCCCGGAGAGCCGCGTTGGGCTCCAGCGGTGCGACTTCATCGGCGGAGCGCACTTCTGCCGTGCGGAAAAATGAAAGAGCCTGAGCATCAAGCTCGGCCTCTGCTTGCTGCATGCGGGCGATCTCTGCTCTTGCCTCGAAGAATTCACCACCGGGCTCATGCGGGGCCAGTGCGTTACGAGAGAATTCCAGCCTCCCCTGTGCTTCACTGATCCGCTGATCGACATCTCTCAGCCTTGCCTGCTTATCGGCTCGGGCACGGGACAGCGCTTTGCCGCTTCCCGCGGGTTGCTCTTCCAGTATCTGGTTACGTTGCTCAGTGAGGTTAGTGATAATGCGTTCGCTGTTGGCTATTTCTGACTGGTAAACCTTGCGGTCGCCACGCGGAAGAATTTGCGCAGCCTGATCCTCAAGCGTCCGCATTTCAATAGCTCTGGATGTTGCACCCTCATCTGCCTGAGAAAGCATCTCATCCAGTGCCTGCGATATAATGCTGCGCCGTGCCGGTATGCTGGTGAATGCCGCCGGCTCAACAATGCTCGCCACATCAACCGATCGGCCTGCACTGACATCCTGCATCGCCTGCCGTAGTGCCTGGGCATGCGCATCGCGTGACAGCACATTAACCGGAATCCCAGGAGCGATATCAAACTCAGCATGATGAGCAGCATTGGCCGCCAGAGCTGCATCGACGTCGGCAGGCATAAAATCAGGCGGGCGAACATTTTCCCCACGCGAGTTTACGAACCGGCCTACACCGCCGAATGCCAGTCCGAGAACTGCATCGATCGCCATCGCCTGCTTATCGAAAACGTCATACTGCGAGGCCATATCCTCATAGCCATTATTGCGCAGAATGGAGGCGGTGCTGCCGCGCATAGCCATACCAAAGGCGACGTTCGTGCCTGCCGCATAAGCGATATCAGGCGCAGCTCGCACAACGGTACCAGCAGCATTCCCAAGCGCCGATCGTGATAACTGAGCGCCGACACCTTCAGCCAGTGCGCCACCAGCACGCAGGCCGATGCTCATCGGTATGACTGTACCGGCACCAGCTGTAAGGCCGTGTACCAGCGCCACTTCCTGGGCGGTGCTGTAATCTACGCCTTCGCCGCGCAGTCGCTCAAACTCGGAGAACCCCTGCAAGCTGGTCACAGCTGCAGCGGCGCCAGCAGGACCGGCTGCCAGCGTACTTACTACTGCCTGCGATCCCATATCGAAAAGACCATACAGCACCTGTCCGGCGGTGCCGGTAGTGGCGGCATCCGGCGTCAGGCGTTTAACCTGTGATGCAGCAAGCTCTCTCTGTCGGGCGATGTATTCAGGTGACGTGTCACGAAACGATGTATTGTCATTAACAAACTGAGCGATGGGTGATACAACGGCATCAACACCAGCCCACAAAAGCTGGTCAGGCTTTGCAACAAGGCCGGAATAAAGACCTGATGCGGCACCGCTGACTGATCCATCGAAAAACCCAACATCGTTTTTAGGGCTGCCTACTGGGTTTGATGCGGCCTGGTCCAGCTGCTGATTCTGGTTTACCGGGTTAAGTCCGAAGTAACTCATTGAGGGATATCTCCAGAGAAGCGCTGACGCTGCTGCGTGAGATCGATAACTACCGGTGTTCCGTCCTGTTTTAGAAGGTATCCGGTACCAAGTTTCACGAGATACTGGCTGTCGCCGTAGCTTTGCAGGCCGTACTGCCCAGGCGGAGCCTTAACGCCAGCACCGGTAACCTGCGTTTCCCATGCCTGATTAACCTCTTTATCGAACTGCTCAGAAGACATGCCCCATGGCAGCAGGACATTACCCATGCCGTTATAGTCATGCACGCCGCCAGTAGCGACGTTTATCGCCTGCTCCCAGACGTCAGAATCCAGCTCGCCAGAGAGATCGCCCTTCTGCGCCATTACTCCGGCGTAGTAGTCTTTCGCAACGTCATACGCCATAGATGCGCCCTGTGCGTCACCGGCAAATGCATCTTTAACGGTATTGCTGAACTCGAGCCGCATATCGTTTTCTTTCGGCATGGTAATGCCTTTGGCTTCTTTCGATCCTTTGCGTGCTGCGGCACCAGCCAGAATGGTTTGCGATGCGGTAGAGGGCGACACAGACACGTCAGGATTGAACCAGTTTTTCTCAGCAACCACGCCGCCAGGCTTGTCCATAAGAATTCCGGCAACAGCAGCAGACGGCGCATTCGCGCTGATTTGCTGAAGTGCTGCCATGTACGGCTTACCGCCGCCGGTGCTTTTGTGGATCGTGTCGAGATACGCAGATTGTTGCGAAACCGGGGCGTCTCGGAAGAATTTACCGATCTGGCTCTCCTCTTCTTTGGAAAAGAAAGTCAACGGTGTTCCGTATGCTCTAGCCAACTCAGAAACCTGAGAAGCACGCAGTCCAATGCTCTGACCGAAATTATTTTGGTTGGACATATCAATTGGTTTGGTTTGTCCAGAGGAAAGTGAGAACTGAATGGGATCCGCCTTACGCTGCTTAATAACTTCATCAGCAGCAGCCTGAACATGGTCGAATGCTGCTGCGCGCCCTGCCAGCCCTTCTCCATTACCAACCTGATTCTTAAGATCACTGACATATTGCTGAATGGATGCCGTCGGCATTGTGCGGAAAGATCCGATATACTGCCCGGCAACGCGCAGGTTTTCGAAATCGTTAAAACGCTGTGTCCCCTCCCGGTAACCGAAAGCGTTAATGAAGTCGCCCTGTGAAGGCGGATTATCGAACTGGATCCCCTTCAGATAAGCAGCGGTTGCATCCTGCACCTGATCAACAAGTTGGGCCTTGAACTGCGTACGAGCCTGGTTCCGCAGCTCCATAGACTGGCGTAAATATGCCGCCTGCTGCTGCGGGCTTGCGGCGTCGAAAGCTTGATTCCCTGAATATCGCTTAGGCGATTCCAGAGTAGTAAGACCAAGCGCGGCAGAAACGCCAGTGTTCAGTTGATCCTCGCTATATGGCTGTTTCCCGTTCTCGTGCTGGATGATGCCAGCGCAGAGCTGACGCAGGGTATTAATGTCGCTCATATTAAGCTGGTCATTTGGCGTGACATTCAGCTTTTTGCATAATGTGGCAATGTACGCTTCTGTGTTATTGCCATCGCTGGCCGGCGCCCAACGATTAACGATCTCGCTAACTGTGTCGTAACCCTGCCGCTGGTACGAAAGCAGGTTTTTACCCAGCGCACGAATACCATGCTCAGGGGTCACGAATTTCGCAAAACGCCCATCACTACCCGCCTGGCCATCCCACGAATTGGAACCGGCTTCGATGTTCCCCGGATTATTATTTCGCAGCCCTCTGGCGGCTGACGAATTACCATGCGCCGTAACACGTGGCGCACCCTCATTGTCTCCAGGCTCACCATTCTGCTGCATGAACTGAATATACTGTTGCGATGCTGCAGTACTCAGCGCGCTATCTGCCGCCTGCTCTTTCAGCTTTTCTTTTTCCGCTACAACCTGTTCCTGGCTCCATCCATGAGCGGCGGCGTACTGATCGATCGCATCAAACCCCATTTTTACCGTATTAACAAACGCTGCATCATCACCATAGAGCCCCTGCGACTGGGTTACCACGTTTTGCTTAATAGCGGAGAACTGCTGATCCTGAAACTGCTGGAACTGGCCAACCTCATACCGGCGGGCCTGGTTATGAAATGACTGCATCGACTGCTGCAATTGAAAAGATAACTGCTGACGGGCCTCGCCATCCGGCACTGTACCCAGCAATTCCTGAGCTTTCTGCTGCATGTTCTGCATGACGACATCGCTTTGCCCGAGCGCAGCCTTTCCCTGCTTCGTTATCAGACCATTGTCAGGATTGTTGAACTGGTCATCACCGAACTGATTAAACTGCAGCAGAGCATCCTGGCTAAGCGCTACATCAGCCTTGCGCTTTGCATCAGCCATCATATTGATCGACGTATCAGCAGCCTGCTGGATGCCCTGCACCAGCGGATTTTCCGGGACACGAAGATTACTCGTCATCACCGGCGCGGTTTGCGTCTGGCTCTGGCGTTGATATTGCGGAACGGTTGGCATAGTCGGCTCCTTTTACTTAGCGGAAAGCGGCTTCCAGGTACCGCCCAGCGTCTTGTATGCATTAAGACCGGTCAGCGTGGAGTTGAGCAGTGTTGAACCTGCGCCAAGCATTCCGGACTGCTTATCAATTTTCCCTTGAGCGCGGCTGGTATCAGCCTGGAACTGCAACCCGGCGGCCTGTCGCTGGCCGTTGTTGATGGTGGTCAGCGCGTCGAGCGTGCCCTGCTGCATGGTTTCAGTTGTCAGGTCCAATGCGTTACCGCTCGTCAGGTCGGCGCCGTTAGCAGCCAGTGCATTGGTTTGCTGTCCGGCAACCCGCCGGGCCTGCTGCCGCTGCTGGTATGCCTGGTCATTAGCTGTGTTGATAGTGTCGCGGGCGGCCTGCTCCTGAGCGTCGGCGTTAGCGTTCGCCAGCGCGGCGTTAGCGCGGCCTGTCTGGATCTGACTGTAAGCGCTGAGACCGCCAGCAACTGCGGTTACGGCTAGTGCTGCGGTAGCTGGTTCACACATGGGCTATTTCCTTAATGAAATGGTGGAAAGGCATTCTCATCAATCCGTATGGCTCAGGATCTGCCAGGGTGAATCCCATCCAGTGAAGCCAGGATTTTGCTGCGTGGTTACGCGCATCGACGTAATTTTCAAGCACGCGATATCCGCGTGACATGTCACGAAGAACCGGGCGGCAGTGGCGGAGGAATGTCAGCGGCTGATGCTCAATGTGGTCGGTGCTTACAAGCCACGGAATACCGCGCCCGGTGATGATCGATGCCGGAGATATACCGAAGATGGTTACCACCTGGCCGTTAATCATCCCTGCAGCGGCTACCGAAGCGCTTTTCATGGCGCGAGTGATGACTTCCTCCGGAGTCATACCGGCGGCAGCCATAAACTCATCGTGGTCTGCCTGGCGGACATGCGGGAGAATGGCGCTGATATGCTCGTCAGTAACGCTGACTATCTCAACTTTCCGCATATCAGCCCCCTACCGTTACGCGCGGTATAATGGCCAGAATGCCAAGCGGCAGCGGATCGGAATGGCTAATTACAACCCGCCCGTTACGCTCCCAGTTTGCATCGAGGTTCATATCGATGATGCCCGTCTTTAGCCCTACCGGGTCGTCGTAGAATTCCCACTCACGCTGGGTATACTCCAGTAAGTGAGCATCATCTGTTCCGGCCCAAACCGAGCGCCCGCTGTTGAGCATTACGCAAAGCTGATTGATGAGTTTGGTCTTATCCAGCAGCGTAGACTGCCCTGCAACGTTCACGTCCAGCGTTTCGATAACCGCGGCTACCGGCAAACCGATATGCACCACTGACGAGTGGTTTTCGATCGTCACTTCGCCGCCTGATACAACCTGCTGAGGTTCAACATTCCCGTCGGCCAGAATGCTGACCGTCTGCCCTTCCAGGTGGGATAATCCGGCAAATGTCTGGCGGGCGATTGACCAGGTGGATTGCGCGCTATTGCGCAGTGCTGCCGGTACATCACGGTTTACCAGCACGGTAGCGACGGTTGAAGAAACGACTTCAGCAATGCTTATGCGCATCGACTTACTGATTCCGTCCTCTGTATACGGAATGTGAATTTCCTGGCTGGTACTGGAGGAATCGAAAATTGCAGTGCTGCAGGTCAGGGTTAGCTCATCCTGATATGTCCAGCCACCAGCGGTGCTAATCGTCATCGTGCGTGTCGAATCGGTATTTTCTCCGCTGTAAGACAGGCCAGAATCCACGAAAAATGCATCCTGCTGTTCTGTAAACTGCCGGGTATTCAGTCGCTCAACATAACGAACTGTCGATCCATTCACCGTACGGCGAATAAGCGCATAGACTGCATCTTCCTGCCCTTCGCTAATACTGCAGATCGATTCGACATAGCCATTAGTCATCGGGTGCGGATGCCAGGCATATACCTGCTGCTCACGGAGATAAGTCAGGCCAAGCAGCATTCCGTCACTCCTCGCACACCATGCAACGCTGAACGGCTGTACAGACAAGGCCCAGTCTCTGATGCTGTAACCGTTAAACAGATGACTGGCAAGGAGGGTCAGATCACTGGATTGATAGCTGTCCTGGTCGAATGAGTAAAACAGGTCGCGGATGATGGAGCCCTTCTGCTGAACGTACAGTGCAACGCTGCCAACGTTGATTGGCGCCAGATCGCTGCTACCGTTGAACGACTGACCGGACATCGCAAAGCCACCGGTTCCAGTCAGGTTGCCGTTGCTGTCGCCTGTCACCTTGAACTCTCCGCCGCTGCTCAGCACGATAAGCTGACCGACATCGAGAAGGTGCAGGATTTTGTTCAACTGGCGACCCGCGTAGTTATAGGTAATCGCATCGTCGTCAACCTTCGGGTTACTGCGATAGAAGTTGTGATAATCACCGGTACGGCTACACCATAAAGTTTGAGGAAATGCCCGGCTGCCGCCGAAAATCAGCCGCTGCTGGTAATAGGTAACTGTTCCAGGGTAGCCGTCTGTATCGTTCCAGGCATAATGCGCCCATTTGTAAGTGGCGAAGGTGCTACCTACCACTTGCGCTGGCAGCTCGATCTCACCATCCTGACGTGGCACAACGTCGGCCGTTGCAGTTAGTCCATCTCCGGCGACGGCGGTAATACGGCACACGCCAAAACCACTATGCAGATAGCGCCACAGCACACCGTTACGGCCACCAAGACCCCAGCCATCCCAGGAATCTCCCGTTGTATGGGTCGGAGCAACAGTGCCGGTGGTGCCATTAGAACCGCCGTCAACACAGCGATAAAAGTTCTCCTGATATCGGCACTCGTCACCGATCCCGATGTCTTTATCGGTTTCCCACCGACCAACACTATCTACCGCTTTCTGTTCCATGTAGAACAGTTTTCCCACGTGCTGGCTTTTGAAAATCGGGCTGCTGGCAGTCAACGTTACGGATCCAGTTCGGCCTGAGGCGTACACAGTTACCGAGTCGTCTGTATTCAGGTCCTGGAATGGCCCGCTGGTTGTTGTCACTGCGGCGGTGCGCCAGTCAGCCTCTCCGTAACGGCGGATCTCAAGAGGAGGATAATCGTTGTGGCACACCGTCATCACATCGGCAGACTGCGTAAATTTCAGCTCAGAGATGACGCTAACCGGCCATGGGGTAGCAACTTCAACAGGGCTGCCGCCGTCCGTAACCAGCGCGCCGTTAGACCAGACACGGAAATAGTGATCACCGAGCTCGAGCGCATAGGTTTGCGATACGCTGAACTGAAAAGGTATTAGCCGGCAGTAACGGTCTGCATATTTCGCGCTCCCCAGGAACCGGAACCCGGGACGATTTTCAATGCCTCCTGACTGCCTGACGATGAAGTTGCGGCAGCGGCGCAATGACGTCTGGTATTTTTCAAGATCGATTCGACCATACAGTGAAGGCGATATCTCGCCGCCGGCCAGCGACGGCTGCACCAGTGAATAGGCCATCAGCAGATCCTCGCACTGGCAAGGTCAGACATCGCCTGCTGCGGTTCATGTGCCTCATCCAGAGAGCGTTGCATGGCCGCCGTAAGCACCTGCTGATAATTGGCCATTGCCTGCTGGCCTAGACTGGCATTTGCCGCGATAGGCATGGCTATTTCTGCCGCCATACGCCACGAAAGCGCATCAGCGAACAGGGCATCAAACATCGTCGGGTCAGTAATGCTTTTCACGTATAGCAGTACCGCCTGAGACTCATTGGTATGAATGACGCGGCCAGTGCCATCTTCATTGCTTCCAACTTCAAAAACAGGCTTATCCTGCAGAACGATATGAGACCCAGTGAACCACTTCGGTAATATGGCAGCTATGCGCGCACAGTCGGTCGGGTACTGATACCGGAACAACCATCCCGGCGCAGGGTCGCCAAGGTCAGCCAGGACAACGCGCGACATGGCAAAGTTCCAGTCGTTGTCTGCCAGAACTGCGTCGCGCATGGACTCGTAAAACAGGTTGCAGGTATATGCCTCTTTGGTCTTTTCGGTGAGGCTATTAATCGTCCGGCTGTTGCCTATACGTGCCAGCGCGATATTGCAGATATTGATCACTGATGCCATATCATCCACCAACTAAAAAGGGGCTTTCGCCCCTTTGGTTATGAGGGCTTACACCCCGAGTTCTTTTCGCCTTTCGGCGATCTTCGCCTTCAGAGTTTCCGCTTTGGTATTGAAATGCGGCGCTTCGCCGAACATTTCTTCATACTGTTTGCGCAAATCGTCGAGCTCGGTTAACTCTTCTGCACTGGCCGGGACAATCTTTTCGCTCAGGCTGGCATCAACGGAAACCAGATTACTTCCCGGCTCACCGTCGTAGGTAACGATGTCGCCCGGCTCATGCAGGCGGCCATTGATGAATGACCGCTTAGCGACTTTGTACTCAGGCATTGGTTTGCACGCCTCCGGTGATACCCGCAGTGACTTTGCCAGTGGTCGGCGCAGTACCAGTCACCGTATAGTTCAGACGGATGTAGCGTTCCATCTTCATCGGCAACGTGATAACCGGCGACTTATAGCCCAGCACCAGAGACGCCAGAGGGATCGTCATGGACAGCACGTCCGCAGCGGAACTGAATGCAGAGTTGTCATCGGTTTGCACCGTCACAGTCAGGCTGGTCAGGTTGTTGAAACCTTCAACCACCTGGATAAGCAGCGGGATATCGCCATATTTACCGACATCTTTATTGCTGCCGGTATCAATGACGTTAGTCGAAGCAGCCGTGGCCGTAATGGCCTGAGCTGCGGAAAAAAGCGCTTGCTGGTCGAGCAGCATGATCCCCCCTTACGCCGTTACGGCTGATTCAGTATTCAGGATGGCGTCAGCGCGACGGATCGGAATACCCAGGAAAGAAACGATTTTCTTACCGGCATATTCGTCGATCGTCAGGTTAACGTTTTTCGCATTCATAGCCTGCTTGTGCAGCCAGGCATGGATGGTCTTGTTGCAGTAGATGACCTCTTTGCCATCGCCCAGCATTGCCACATCACGCGCGTAGTACGCATCGACCATCATGCTGATGAGGTCGGCGCCAGTTGCAGCATCTTTGGTCAACGTGGTGACATCGATATTGCAGATGCGCGAGATCGAACGCCAGTCACGAACTGACAGGCCGAGATGCCATTTGAACTCATCACGGTAAGCCAGGAACTGACCGCCGTTCGCATCGCTGACCAGGTCATTACCCAGGTCCTGATGCTGGAACCCGGCGACCATACCTTCCGGATAGATCATGTGCGCAGTGTTCTCACCCCAGGACATGAACCAGATGGAGGTATTGGTAGAACCACTACCACCGGCGCTGAATACGTTCTCCGCGCTGGCCGCTTTGGAAGTGCTCAGAGTGTTGAAGCGCGGAGCCAGGCCCATGAACGCTTCCGGCTCAGCATCGGTATTGCCGTAGAAGGTGTAGCGGGAAACCTTGTTGTTGAAGCCCTGCAGCTTGCCCATGTTCTCGGACACGCGGAACGAGTCCGCATTACCGGAGCGATCGGCCAGGTCTTTGTCCACAAAGCCAAGGTCGTACAGCATACCGGTAGTGTCAGTCACCGGAACGGTCTGGGTTTTGGTAGGCTGCACGCCCTGGTTGTAACGGCGCCACACCGGCTCGGGAATACCGGCACGAATGGTGGTTTTGTGCTTGGAACCGTCATTACACGGCACGTAAATCGCATCGGTAATGACATCGTTGCTTTTCGCCAGTTGCTCGACGATTTTAGCGATCCGCCCGTTCTTGTCGGTACGGCTGTACACGTCAAGAAGAGAAGGCAGCGTCTGACCAATTAAAGCCATGATTACACCTCACTATTTTTTGCTTGGATAAAACGCTTCGACCAGATCGTTTTTCGGCGATCCGTTACCCTGGCCAGTGACGAAACTGTCTTCACTCATCAACTTGCCTACCTTTGCGAACGCCCGAACCATTTCCGGGTGGTTACCCAGGCCGGTCGAGTCAAGGAATTCGCGGAACTCTTTCGATGCGAAGGTATCCAGCGCCTTCTGCGCGTGTCCGACGGATACCGTTAATTTGTCGCCACCGATTTCTTTGTCAGCCTTCGTGTCAGCTGCCCACTGTTCAACCTGCTGCCCCCACGACTCAGCCTGGCGGTTCTGGATTTGCTCCTGCAGTTGTGGCCACAGTCCAGCCAACTTCTGCGCCTGGTCATTAGAAAGACCAAGCTCGCGCGCCACGGGCTCAAACAACTCAACAGCTTTTGAGTCCAGCTCAGTGCCTTCAGGTGCCGTTAGTTCATATTTTTCTGGAACCGATGGTTCAGCAGAAGGAGCTGGCTTATCGCCAGTCGGCTCAGGTTTATCACCATCAGCTGGCGAAGGTTCTGGATCTGCTGCTGGTTGTTGCGCTGCTTCAGATTGCTCAGCCGCAGGAGCCGGGGATGGTTCGGACGCTGCTGGAGCTGCCCCACCATCTGCAGGCTGCTCATTGCACAAACGCCGATACATCAGACGCTCAAATAAATTCATCGCTATTCCTCGCTGGCCTCTTTGGCCATTGCCAGATACTGATCGGGACACGCTTCCATCACGTCGGAAAAGACTTTCAGTCCCGTGTTACGTTTTCCTTCGGCGAAGGCTGCCGAGAGCGCCTCACCGGTATAAGTCGTACGCCACACTCCAGCCTGCTCAATCAGGCGCCAGATGAAACGGCGGCCGTGTTGTGTCTCGCAGATGAGGCGCAGGTCATTAAGTTCGTTCTCGCGCCGTAACTGCTGCCTTTTGAGCTCATCTGCTGCCAGTTCTTCACGCTCTTCTTCGCTCAGGTAATCAGTCATTGCGTCACCGCCGGCTGCTGAGCAGCATCAGAGAGGGTTTTTAACAGGCTAGGGTCAGCGGTGTTGGTATCGCTCAGGGTCTTAGCGGTTGCGCCAGCTTGCTGGGCCATAGCCATCATCTGCTGCTGTTGTTCCATTTGAGCGCGCTGTTCGCGCGTGGCTTGCACCTCATCATCAGAGTTAACGATCGTGGCCGGGACGCCGAGCATATTTCCGTACTCGTCAATCGTCTGGTCGATATTGAGTTTGTCGAGCGCCGCAGGATTGGCTTTTGCAAGATTCCCAACAAAGCCAACGAAGCGCTCAACGCTGCTGATCCCTATAGATTTCTGGGCCTGTGCCAAAATGGATACATATTCAACTTTCAGAGGAGTGCCCTGCAGTTCTTCCGGTGGCTCAGGAAAGAGGTTGCGGCGCGCCATGATGTTGAATGTGCGATCAACGAAAGGATCAAGGAATTCATCATTAAGTCGCTCCAGTACTGGACCAAGCTGCAGGAGTTTCTCATCCTGCATTGCGGCCACAGCCTCCACTGGCATGCTCCTGGTGTTGATGGTGCTGAACAGGTTAAACAGGTCAGAGAAGAAGCAGGCTTCAATCATTTGGCGGTCATCAGCAATGCTGCCGAGCATGTCATTAAGCTGCGGGCTGACGGCGTAAGCCGGACGCACTAGCTTGGTAGCATCAACCTCATCGACATAAGTAACTCCGCCAGGGGCAAGGTTGATCAGCTTATTTTTAAGACCTGCCGGGGCCACCATTGGCGGGTTAACAAGCTTATCGATCGCGTTAGCTTTGCGAATTTGCTCCAGCTGCAGAGCCTTACCAGTACCGAGCGCCATCATTCCCGGGCAGTTACTCCCGTAAACGTCTTCCCCGTTAATCTCCCAGCGCGGTGAAAGGATCGGCGGCTCATCAAAACCAGCCTCACGAAGGAGCTTGTCACCGTCTCCGGACAACTCGAAATACACCGATTTGAATGCCTTGTTGCGGGAGTTCAGCTTGCCATTCACACGATCGATATTGGGCTCTGTCAGATGGACCACATCGAACCATGCTTCATAGTTCGCGTTATCCCAGGCGCCGCGCACGGCGTTACTGACGTTGTCCAGGCCAAACTGCATAACAATCTGGCGGGCAGTCATGGAGAAAACGCGATACGTGGTATCGACTGACAAACGATGCGAGTTTGACAGGTAGTAACTTCCGATCGGCAGAGGATGAGTACGAATCACATCTTCGTCGTCTTCGAGAACCGCCATAGCCGCGGTACCAAAAACACCAAGGTGCCGGTAGATAATCGGCAGGGACTGGTAGACGTTAGAGCGGTTCATGACGTCGTTCATCCTGGTCATGACCACATCAAGCCAGCGTTTTACCGGTCCATATTGCATCATCTCCGGATCCGGCGTTGCCAGCTTAAACCATGGGCGGGTTGGGCTGGTGATACCTGACAGCATGCCTGATTGCAGAGTGCGGGCAGCTTTAGAGGCGGTAGGGTCAACGATGCGGGTATTACGCTTGCTGCCGTTGTTTCTCTCCGTCGTAAGAAAGCGCGTGCTGCGCGGATCGATAAATTCCGCCAGTTCGCGCCAGTGCTCCTCAAAGCTGGTGCGCTCATTTTTGAGCTGCCCCAGGTGTTTGAGGTAATGCTGTTTCGGAGAGAGTTCGGCCATGGATTACGCCCCGAGCAGGGTCTTACCCTGAGTGCCGCCAGAAGGCTGTGTTACACCCTGGCTCGACGTCAGGATTGTTGATTTCTGCCCACCCGCTGCGGCACGGCGACGACGATCGCTATCAGCGGCGTTCTGTACAGCAGAATCGGAAACCTGCGGCGCCGCCTGAACCTGCGGAGAACTCACTTTCGGCTTGCTGATGCACATTTTGCTGCGCTCCATACGCGTTTAAATTATTACCAATTTAACCACATATGATTTATTTGTCGTAGTGTATTGACCTTTTGACGATAAATTATTACCTTTTTGGTAAACACAACATGAAAGCGCACCCCATTACCTTCCATTGGTGGCTTTGTCGTTACTCAGATGGCGGAGTGCGCTTCCAGGTGTGAAAGCATCCGGCGTATGGCACATGCGTCGATAGCGGTCCGGGGGCTCCTTGGTACATGGCCCAGCGGGTAGCCGGAATGTGCAAGCCATGCCCTGCATGCACGACAGCGACTCACCATCGTGGCGGTACGGTGTGACACCTCGGAAGAGACGAGGGCACAACAGGTAAGAGCATTGACCGAGCCTAAAAGTAATTGGCAGATACCCTCTCAGGGGTTGGTCATATCGGGACTGCAGTCGGCGCAGCTGAGATAGAGCCATAATGCAGCGTTCAGTGCTCTTTCCGTTGTGGTGAATGCGCAGGCTGATGCGCACCCATGTTGAGGCGACCAATGCTGCCGTGAAAACCGGCACATACAACAAAGGCAACGCAGGTAAAGTCGCGAGCGTTGCAAACCGGAGATCAGCACCGGCCACCACAACCCAATCACGCCTTAGGACCGTGATGCAGTACCAGAGTTAATTGCTGTGTGTAGCTTGGTGGTGGCAGTAGTTCTCCCACTTACTGACCACCGCCCTTTTTACAGCAGGACGCCATTACGATGACTTCATGCTGTAAACCCTGTGACACCCAGCCAAGGATGGCACTTTCCATCATCCATTTTCGCCCGGTTCGCCGGGCATTTTTTTAGAGAGGCAACTATGAAATTTGGCGAAGCTCTTGAGGCAGTTAAATCCGGCGCAAAGATTTATCGCGAAGGCTGGAACGGTAAAGGGCAGTTTGTCATTAAGGCAGGTGGATACACCGTCAGCGAACCTCGCCCCGGCAGTGATTATGCAAAGGCGGGGATCACAGGCGAGTTTACCATTGCGCCACACCTCGACCTGAAGAACGCACAAGGCATTATGCAGCCTGGCTGGGTTCCGTCGCAGGGCGATCTGTTTGCCGATGATTGGCTGGCAACGCCTATCGATTAAATGAGCGGTGACATGTCACAATCAGCCCGCCTATGTGCGGGCTTTTTCATGCGTATGGGTCGTACTCGCTGATCACGTTGGGCTGCTTGCCGCCGGCAGCAGGGAAATCTGAACGCTTCGTCACTGGATACGCGAACGTCAGAAGTAGCGCATCACCCTTGCCCGGCGACCGGCCCAAACGCTCTTTGATATCTTCCTTAGGCTCCATGACGATCTTGCCGTCCACCCTCACCTTGTACTCTGCCGCGGACAGGTCGTCCGCCGTCTCCTGGTCGTCAAGCGCGCCGCCGAGCTTGAGCCACGTCTTACATGCGTTGAACATCTCGCCGCGCTTATTCAGCATTTGCGGATCTGCCGATGCGCCTCCGAACGGCACAAGCTGCCAGGTGCGGCCCCAGCCGTCACCGATTGACTTCAGCCCGGTACCGTAACCGAAGTCGATAAACACCGCGTCAGCCTGGTACTGGTCTTCAAAGTCAGCGATGCGCTTCGCCATAATCAGATCGTCGGTGGTCTTATTGCCGGTCCACAGCACTTTGCTGTGCAGCCCCTGGCGGAGATAAATCACTGCATCATCCACGCCGGAATATGCCGGGTCGACGCCGATTATCCGCGGGGCGTGCGCCACCTGCGCAGCGGTAACCACGCGCGTCATCGCCTCATCGGTCAGCCCGGTTGGGATAAACTGCAGTTCTGAGGCATCAGGGAAGATCCCGCGCACGCGGACCTTCACAAAGTCGCTGTCCTCGCCGTAGTCCTCTATCCACTTTTTGATTTGATCCTGGTTAACTCCTTCAACGGTGCGGCTATCAATCTGCTCGCAATCCCAACGGTGACGGAATTTACGGAAGCACTCACGGAAGCGCCCAGAGTTACGCGTAGGGTTGCCGAACGCCACCCAGATGATTTCCGTATCTTTATCCGTCAGCGCACCTTCAGCAACCTCCCACACCAGATCGGCAATGTTCGACGCCTCATCGAAAATGAGGATGATGCGCTTGCGCTCGTTGTGCAGACCGGCGAATGCCTCGGTGTTGTTCTCAGACCATGGGATAGCATCAGCGCGCCAGCTCTTATCGTGGCCAGGGTCGGTGCTGTATATCGCGGTGGCGGTAGGCTTGAACCAGTCGCTATGGATGGCCAGGCGAGACCACTTTGTAATTTCCGGCCAGGTCTTTGTACGCAGTTGGTTCTCCGTGTTGGCGGTCACCACCACCTTGCAATCTTCACAGGTTGCCATACCCCAATTGATGAGCATCGAGATGAACGCAGATTTGCCGATGCCGTGCCCAGAGGCCCTGGCAATCATCAGCGGCTGGTGCCGTGTTTTAGGATTTTGCAGGTGCTTCCCTATCCTCCTGAATGTTCTCTCCTGCCATTTACGCGGACCGGTGGCGTGCGCCAGTTCTGTGCCATCCTCGCCCCACGGGAACGCATACAGCGCATAGCCCAGCGGGTCATGGGTGAAGCTGGCGATATCGTCGATCAGTTGCTCTTCCGGGGATAAAGCGGCGTCTGTCACTGGTCACCACCCTGGCGCTCTTTCAGGCGGCGCCGGGCGGCGGCCATGCGGTCGGCTATAGTGACGTTCACGTTAACTTCCATGCGCTCTTTGAACGCGTTAACGTCGACGTGCTTACCGATGAGTTCGAGGTTTTTCACCTTGTCGGGCCATTTGATTTTCTTGAGGATGGTCTCTATCGAGGTCTCATCCATGTTCATGATGGTTGAGGACAGGTCAAACCCGCTAAGCGTGGTTCGCCATATTTTCGGCCACTCGCGGATCGGTTTCAGGCTGCCGTCGTCGTTCAGGATATCCAGCACATCCATCTGGTCTATTTCAACCAGGCGCAGCAGCACGTAATCGGCGCTGACGCGCAGGCGCTTGTTGCGCTCTTCCATCAGCTCAGCGATTCGTTTCTGGATACGCTCATCACGCATCATCGTGCTGGCCTTAACGTGGGCAGACTTTGGGGAGAACCCGGCATTGATGGCCGCCTGCGTCTGATTTTCAGGGCATTTCACATACTCCTGGGCGTAGGCTTCCTGCATCACCGTCAACGGTTTGTAATGAGTTGATTTGCGCTTAGGATCCTTTGGCATGGTAAACACCCCGAAAATAATTACCTTTTAGGTAATAATACCATGCCACCAGCGATGTTACATGATCGGAATATCATCATCACTCACCCACCCGGCCCGGTTTATCAGGTAGGTAACTACTCCCCGCACTTCAACATCGTCCAGGGCGTCCCCTTCCAGCGCCTCACCATCATCAGTAATCAGCGCCTGCCCGCGGACAACAGCGAATTCAGTTTTCCCGGCATATGCGATAAGGACATGATCACCCTGCTTTGGCCGGCGGCAGACATCGACGATGGCATAACCGGCGGCAGTCTCCAGGGCGCGACAGTTGGCGTCATACTGACAAAGGCGGGAAACGGTTAGCGTTTGCTCAACGTAGTCTGCGGCAGGTGATGGAAACCCCATGATGACATCACATAAAAATACTGTATATTTAAACAGTACAATCATGCGAGGATTTAGTCAATCTGTCGTGACATGTCACAGCGGTAGTTTTGTTTCGTGCCAGCCAAGAGTGGCCCAGCACTGAGAATCACCAGTGCAAGGGCAGGATGCCACCGGCAGTTGATCGCCGCACTTGCCGCAGCGGCGTTTGCTGATGGCGTTAATCCGGCCGCGCACCCGGGCGTCATCCTGGCGGATCAGCAGCGCGATGTACTCGGCCATTTCGTAGGGATCGCGACCAGGGCGCCGGGCGGCGCAGTTACGCGCCAGCATTTCCTGCTCCTGCTCGTCGAGAACCAGTTCAACCTTTCGCTCACCGGCGGCGGACTGCCGCGCGCGCTGCGCGGCTTTGCGTTCTGCGGGGGATTTAGGCACCTTTCACCTCTACGCATTGAATATTATCTACGTGTGGTGAAATATCGCTCCACGCCCTCCTGTCATCTGCAACTTTCATCGCCTTAATGGCTGCTTTGCACTGCTCCATACTCTGCATGGGCACCACCTGCATATTCGATGATTGGCTGCTGATGACGAAAATCAGGAAGAAGTACGGCATCACTTCACCTCCTGCGGGGATGCTGGCAGCGGCATCCAGTGAGTTGCCGGTAACTCTCTACCGGAAATAACTGACGTGAAGAAACGACAATTTGCAGCAGAGCACTCCATTTCGCCAATGTTAACTGACCCTCCCATTGCGGTAAGCACGATGTCGCCAACTTCCGGCATCCGCTCGCTTACCGGAATCCATTTACCCGGCACGGTAACGACGCTCTGCACCGAGTTGAGAGCGGGGGTATCATGCTGGGCGGCTGCGAGCATGGTGGCGCGGCAGGCGTTCCAAAGCGCGTCAGAATACATCCAAGCGTTACCGCCGCACGCCTGGCAGAGAATTTCGTAAACGCTGTCAGGGATATCTTCCGGCACTACCGGCTGCTGCGCGTGGCGATAGAGCTGGGTGCCAATAGGAAGCACTCTGTCAATTGTCGACGTATCATTGCCTTGGCGGTTAGATAAAACTTCGGCCACCGGCTCGCTGTCCATTGCAGCCAGCGCCATGCTGGCCAATGCCGAAGCCTCACCGCATTGCACATGGTCAGTCTCGATAATGTTGAGTAGTGTTTCTCGTGAAAATTCGCTCATTTCCGGTCCACCTTAATTTTGCTGAGCGCCTCAAAGTGCCTGCGCATAGTTGCCTGTACTTCGGGATGCTGCCAGTTGGTATGGATTCCGCCGTCTTCGTCGATGGTGAATTTACCGGCGTTTTCTGTGAGAACCCTCTTGAGGCGTTGTTCGGAACTTTCTATTTTGAACAGCACTCATCCTCCACCTTGATGCCAGCGGCAGTCAGTGCGTTCTTGAACTTCACTTCACATTCAAGGCGACATGCGTTGTATACCGCAGCCAGATCGCACGGCTCGAACGTGTCATCGACATAGTCATCAGCTGTTTTTCGGCGCGGTAGTGGCAGCTTCACGGTGACGGTGCTGGCTTGTGGCGACGCCAGCTTGTACGCCATAACATCCATGTCTCCGCCGGTATTCATCCACCCTTTAACCTTTCCCGCCGGGTACGGTATTTTCAGCTCCTGTTTTCTGGTTTTCAGGTATACAAGTTCATCCAGACCCAGCGATTCCGGTCGCCATTTCCCGTCATGTTCTATCCAGTCGGTGACGGTGCGGGACTCCAGCTCGGCGATGCGCTGGCGAAGTGCTGCAATCTCCATCTCTGCAGCATCGGCATAATGGACGTTTTCATGCTCCAGCGGCGGCAGGTCTGGGGTTTTCACGCCAAACAGCGCAGCCAATGCGCGATAGTTCTGCTCACTGTGATAGCGGCCTTTGCAGCGGACCAGCTTCTCGGCTGCTGCGTTGATGGCCTGCGCCTTCTCCAGCGCCTCTACCAGCTCCAAGGTCTCCGCCGGGGAAAGATGCTCACCACATTCAGCGTTGATTCTGGCTCTCTGCGCCAGTTCGGTGATATCAGTCATCGCTGTTCTCCACTCCATAATCCGCAAAATACCCTGACGACATTTTGATGAATCTGTCCTCGGTTGCCGTATAGGCCTTCCTGCCTTTCCTTTCTTTCCCTTCCGGGTCAACAAGATGGCAGGCATAGATGATCCGGCGCTGCCACTTTCCAGGCATTTCGGCGACTGAAAGAACCTCCAGAATTCTTTTCCCTTCTGCATCAGCTGTGTAAACGGTCTGGTCTCCATAGCCGCAATCAGCTGGCTCAAATGTCCTTCGGCAACCACCAATCCACCTTTCATCGGTGAATACATTTCCGTCCCATTGCTGATGGTCAGTGCATACGAAAATGAATGGGTAAACCGTTTCGAACCGGTCACCGGCGCGAATGTCCAGCGTCTTGCTCATTTGTCGGCCCCCTCGCGCAGCTGCTTGGCGAAGTCGTCAGCAGCAAGTGCAACCCCTTTCGCCAAAGCGTCAAAAAACTGGTCATCACCAGGAATTCGAAGTTTTGCCGCAAACCCCTCCACCCCATCAGCCTTAATCCCGGCTACGATGCGATCGGTGGCTGGGGTTTCCGGCAGTGACATTTTGAAAGCCAGCGTGACGTCATCAAGGTCAATCCTGTCATACGTTGTGTGGCGTAATGCGATAGTGAGAAAATTCAGCACTGAATCGCCGGGGCCAAAAGCATTCTTCAGCTCCACATTCTCCGCAGCCAGCTGAGCATTTTGGTCTGCCAGCATATTCCCGGTTTTTATGGCGGCATCCAGTGAAGCGCTGCAAATGCGGAACTCTTTCGCCAGCTTTAGGAACTTCTGCTCTCTGATCGACAGCTCGCCTGCGCTCTCCAGGGAGGCGATGAGCTCGTTTACTGTCTGTAATGTGATAGTCATTTGGAGCCTCCTTCGGCGAGCATGGCGATGATTTCTTCCGGAGTCTCTTTCACATCAATTCGCTCTCCTGAGGTCATTTTCAGGATTGTCAGACCAGCGAAATACATGCTGGCGATGTGGTCTGCAGCAACAAACACGGACTCATCAACTGTTTCAGGCACCCAGCCATATTTCCCCTGGCGCTCTACCATTGATTTTTGGGTTAATTTGAGAAAAATCATTTTCTTACTCCCGCCAGGCACTGGTTAAACAGGTTGGTCATTGGGTTCATGCCGCCACCCATTCGATCGCCAGATAAGCCACATACAGGAGGGCGACGATTGCCACCCACCCAATGATGTTTGCCGCCATCACGAACAGCAACAGTGACCGCCGGCTGTAATTCACGAAATCAAAATCCATACTTACCCCCGCTTACCCGTTTAACTTATTGATTCAATTGATATCAATGAAGATCGTTGTTTTAGAACTCTTCGACCTTCCACCCGCCGCCGGCTTTTGCCGGGAGCTTCGTTACTCCGATGATCCGGAATGGGTACTGGTCGGCGGCGACTTTGGTTTTCACCCTGGCATCGTCAGTCCAGAACCCTTTCACCTCATGCAATTCCATCTGGCCGTTTGCCAGCATCACGGCGAAGTCAGGCGTGTAGAACGTGTTGTCAGCCAGACGCAGCTTGATGCCTTCGAACCGGTACCAGGCGATTTCCCCGTAGCGCCTACGCAGTTCAAGTTCTTGCGCATACGCCGTTTCGGTTTTGTTCATCTGGCCAGCTTTAAGCCGGCCAAGTGCCTGTAGTGTCTTTCGCATGATTTTTACCTTATTGGTAATTTATAACCATAAACGGATCAATATCAATAGTCTTGCGCATATTTTATTACCTTTTTGGTAAACATTAAGGCGTAAAAAAACGCGCTTCCGCGCTGTGCTGGCTGTCAGGGCGCCGGCCCGCCCCTGAATCCCGGCGGGATCTCAGTATCCGGACGGGATATGGTGTTCACATCTCGCTGCCCAGAGCCGCCTTTCAGCTCGAACAGCCCTTTCCAACCTTTCGCCATGCTCTGCTTCACGATCTGCATCTGCCGTGTGTGATTGCCACCAGACAGGTTAATCAGTTCGGTGATTGCTGCGCCCTCGCTCCGTTCAGTTGGCGCGTAGGCTTTAAACCGCATTTCTGACCTGTAGGCCTTCCACTCATCCCAGGCTTCGGCATTGAGTTGGTCAGGATACGGATAAGATTTTTTTGGCTCCCTCCCCCTTGGGGGGTTAGGGGGGATCTTATCTTTTACTTCTTCCTCTTCCTCTTCCTCTTCCTCTGGTAACGCTTTTTGTAACGCAGCCAGCGTTACTTTCTGCGTTTCATTTTTACGGTGTGCTGCAACCCTTCTGTTTGTAAGTGCCCGTTTTTTAGAGCTTTCCCCATTATGTCGCTCAAAGTTGGGGAGAATAAGCTTGTTGCCGTCGTAAGCGAGCCAACCAACAGCGATCAGTGCATCAGCGAATCCTGTAATAAAAGCGATACGGTCAAGCACTCCTTTTGTAACGCTGCCAGCGTTACCGTCAACAGTCTGCTGATCCGCCCATGCCCATATGCGAACGAGCTTACCGAGTACCGCGTCGGGGTCGATATTCAGGATTTCCGCTATCTGGAAAATCTCCGGCTTGTCTGGTGTGATCACCTCGACTTTTATCCAGCTACTGGCCATCCTGCCCCCCCATATAAGCGCGAATGAAAGCCGCAGCTGCCTGGGCGTTTATGGCGTTGCCGTAACCCTTTAGGCGGCCGACGCGGTTGCTGCTTGCCACTCTTGCCACCCCGGGCTCGACTCGTCCCATGCGTGCGGCAGCCCCATCAACCAGCGGCTCAAGGCCGGGTTCAACTGGACGCCATTTTCCATCTCGACAAAAGAGCCAGTCCGCATCTCGCCAAAAACCGTTAACCTCAAGGGGCCGCAGGTGAACGCCTGGCGCGGAAGCTGGTCTAGTCGTTCCTTCCCGTCCCGCTGCGCCGTCATTCCCGCCGAGTCTTTCCAGTCGCGCGACGTTGGCGTTACCCAGCCCGCCAATGCCGCCGCCCATCCGATTTTGTTCGGGGTTACCCTTCCGTCCGAGCTCATTTGTACCGTCGTTGCATTGGTGATGTAGTTGACCTGTGGCGTTGGCCACCCAGTAGGCCCGCTCTCTGATGTGCGGCGCACCGATGCCCGCTGACGTAAACGGCACAAGCCCGAAGGCGTATCCCATTCCTTCCAGGTCAGCTTGTACAAGGTCGAACCATGTGTTTGCGTTACCGCTTGCAACCTGTTCGCCAAAGACATGCTGAGGTCTGCGCTCGCTGATGAGGTGGAAGAAGTGAGGCCAAAGGTGCCGCTCGTCAGCAAACCCATCGCCTTTGCCTGCCGCGCTGAAAGGCTGGCACGGGCAACTTCCTGTCCAGACAGGTTGGTTATCTGGCCATCCGGCCAGACGAAGAGCATATGACCATACTCCGATCCCTGCGAAAAAGTGGCACTGGGTAAATCCTCTGAGGTCGTCAGGTGTGACATCTTCAATACTCCGTTCATCAACTTCGCCCGGGGCGATATGCCCGGCAGCTATGAGGTTACGCAGCCACTGCGCCGCGAATGGGTCGATCTCGTTGTAGTAAGCTGAAGGCGTCATGCTGCCTCCCTGGCCTTTCTGGCTGCTTTCAGACGTTCTGATCTCATCTGCGCCCGCAGGCAGGCGCGCTCGTTATTGCACGTAACGCACTCGCCGCTGATGGTGTATCGCTCGCTGTCGTGGCCATGCTTACACGTCTTCCCTGTGTAGAACCGGGTGAGCCCCTGCTCAATGGCCTCTCGCTGGGTAATTCGCTTCATTGACTTTCCCTCTTTCTGCATTTGTCTTTGGTAATTTTGCAGCAAGCCAAAAAAAGATCAACCGTATTTGGATAATTATTACCAAATTGGTGTACAGGGAGAGGCAGGAGCCGCCTGGGGGTGGCGGCGAGGGTGAGTTTTGAGGATTAACGTTCGTGGAACCAGAGGACCAGGTCGGATTTTGCGGAGATCCACTTACGGGATTTGCAGGCTTTAAACAGTCTTTCTAACAGAGGCTTACGTGGAATTCTTCTACGGCCAGTCAGGTGAACCTGAATGTAGTGGCTGGTCGTGCCGGCGTCACTTGCGAACTCTTCTCGCTCAGCCGGCGAGAGGTCGAGCCAGCAGCGTTTGAAGTCAAATTTTTGCACATCGCTCATATTTTTTTAGTCCCGGACTAACTTTAGACAGCCTGATTATTACCAATCTGGTGTAAAAAGCAATGACTGTTACCTTTTTGGTAAGTTTACCTTTATGGTAATATTCTATTAAATTTAATCAGTTAGGTAACAATTTCAGGCTAAAAAAATAGAAATGAAAAGCATCTACGACATAAGACGCGACAACCTCAATGAGATAATCCGGAAGGATTTCGATAACACGCAACTCCGGTTTGCCGAGAGAATCAAAAAATCAGCTAACCTCGTTAACAGGTGGAGCAAGGGGACAAAAAATATCGGCGCCAACGCGGCACGCGAGATCGAGTCGTTCGCCGGGAAAGGTCGTTTCTGGCTGGATATCGACCATCTGTCAGATACCCCGACGCTGCCGGAGATTATCGACCCGCAGGAATGGAGTGTGGAAAAGCAGGCAGCGTTTACCCTGGGTGTATGGATGGGACAGCATCCGGATCTGAACTCAGAGAAAAAGGTTTCGGAAGCGGCCGGTATCGGCCAGGCGACCGTAAATCGCATCCTGAATTGCGAAGGCTCCACCAGCATTGGCGTACTGTCGGCTATCGCCAGGGCGTTCGGCCGCGATGCATATGAGCTGATCCTGCCGCCTGGTAATGCTGGTCTGATTGACTATGACCACCATGAATACGCCGGGCTGCCGCAGGAAGAGAAAAACAAGATCGCCGCCTTCATCAAGTTCATCGTCAGCCAGAACCAGTAACCTCTAACCTACCTGTCACTCCCTGATGGGATAACTCCCCGCGTCTCATGCACTTACCAAAATGGTAAATTTTTCCTCGTCAAATCTATTGACACAGCCATAAATTGATCGGATTATTACCTTAACGGTAACAACAGGGCGTTGAATTACCAGAAATCCACCACTGGGTGGCTTTCTCATACCCCTGATATTTACCAAATGGTAATAGCGAGGTGTGTATGCAATGGCAAATCATTAACGGCTGGTACTGCGTTACGGCATGCGGGCTGATGAGCTGGAAGTTTCGCACGCTGCCGGAAGCAATCAGCTGGGCATTCGTCAGCAAACTGGCAGCAAAAACGGAAATGGGTATGGGGGTGAGCAAGTGAACATTCAGCAGATTAACAACCTGAAAAAAATCATGAACAACATCGACGGCGACTACCAGCTTAACCAGATGCTGTACGAGCGCCACGTCGAGCTTATCGACGCGATAAAGTTCCATCAGCTGCAAAAGCCATTCTACGAACTGGAGCGAAAAGGCGTGCGCAGCGAGATCCTGGAAGAGCTGATGATGAGCTCTGAGTTTGAAGAATGCCTGGCCGCGTATCATCGGGAACTCACCGGCATCATTGCCAAATGGGATCTGGCTGACCAGCTGGATACGGCGAGGAACGCAGCATGACACCAGGCATTTACTTCGACATCAGCAACGAGGACTACCACGCCGGAGACGGCGTGAGTAAGTCGCAGCTGGATATGGTGGCGTTGAGCCCGGCCCTTCTGCAGTGGCAGAAATCAGCACCGGTCGATACCGAAAAGCTGAAAGCTCTGGATATGGGGACGGCTCTGCACTGCCTGCTTCTGGAGCCGGAAGAGTTTGATAAGCGCTTCATCGTGGCGCCTCCCTTTAACCGCAGAACAAACCAGGGGAAAGCGGATGAAGCGGCTTTCATGAAGGATTGCGAGGGGAGCGGAAAAACAGTTATGGAGGCGGAGCAGGATCGTCAGTTGAAGCTGATGCGTGATAGCGCAATGGCGCACCCTGCAGCGCGCTGGCTGCTTGAGGCGGAAGGATTCTGCGAAGCATCCCACTACTGGACGGATCCGGAGACTGGCGAGCTGTGCCGCATACGCCCGGACAAGCGCCTGAAGAATCACCCTGTCCTGCTGGACGTGAAGAAGGTTGCCGATATGGAGCGTTTCTCGCGCCACATTGAGGAATTCCGGTACCACGTACAGGACGCGATGTACCGCGAAGGCGCGCAGAAAACCACCGGCGATCCACATGGATTCTTCTTCCTGGCAGTGAGCGAAACCATTGACTGCGGCCGCTACCCGGTGCGGGTGTTCGAACTGGATGCGCAGGACGTTGACACAGGGCATGCGCTCTACCGCCGGGATCTGAATACCTATCACCAGTGCCGCGAAACAGGCGACTGGGGTGGATTTGAAGTTATTAAACGCCCTGAGTGGGCACGTAAACAGGATATGTACGTATGAGCAACGATATCGCAATCACTTCTCAGCCTGGTGCTACCGTCGGCACCGCCGCGGCTATCTTCAGCCCGGAAGGGATGGATCGCCTGGTGCGATTTGCCACCCTGATGGCTGACAGCAAAGCCACCGTTCCGGCGCACCTCGCTGGAAAGCCAGCTGATTGCCTGGCAGTCACTATGCAGGCGGCGCAGTGGGGAATGAACCCGTTCGCGGTGGCGCAGAAAACCCATGTGGTTAACGGCACGCTGGGCTATGAAGCGCAACTGGTTAATGCGGTTGTCTCTTCATCAAACCTTCTTGCCACTCGCCTGAACTACAAATGGGATGGCGACTGGTCAAAAGTAAGCGGGAAAACCGACAAATCGCCGAGCCTGACAGTGACAGTGTGGGCAACCCTTAAAGGCGAATCTGAGCCTCGCACCCTGACCATCAGCATGGCGCAAGCCGGCGTGCGCAACTCCCCTCTCTGGGAGCAGGATCCGCGTCAGCAACTGGCTTACCTGTGCGTTAAGCGCTGGGCACGCCTGCACGCCCCTGATGTTCTCCTTGGCGTTTACACCCCTGACGAATTGCAGGAGGTAGCACCGCGTGTTGAGCGCGATATTACGCCAACACCAGCGACTGCATCCGGCATGAACAAGCTGATCAACACGAAACCTGAACAACCGGCGGAAGAAAAACAAAAGAGCAGCGACGACCGCGATCCAGAAGAAATTCTGTGCGCTTTCACTGACGCAGCGATGAACTACAACACGCTGAAGGACCTGGACAACGCTTACAAATACGTTGCCAAAAAGCTCGCTAACGATGATGAGCGTCTGGCTAAAGCTACGGACGTCTACAGCATCCGCCGCGAAGAGCTGAATCAAATCCCGATGTAATCACCACCGCGGCGCCGGGCGCGCCGCACTGAAAAAAGAGAGGTAACGATGAAAGGTGCATTAGGCAAAAAGGAACTGCTGGCGGTGGTGCCTGTATCGATGAGCACTATCGACCGCATGGAGAAAAACGGGGAGTTCCCTAAGCGTTTCTGGATCACAGACAAGCGCTGTGCCTGGAACAGCGAAGAGATCGAGCGCTGGCTTGATGAACGTCAGCAGAACGGCACAACGGAGTTTGCTGGAAAAAAGCCTCCGGTTGAGCAGCGAGTATTTCGCCCGGTTGGTAACGCGGCGTGACGTCGCTGGCGAGGTACTGGGAAAGGTGGTCAGGATGGTTTCTGTACCTGGCCGCCGTATCCGCCTGGCTGTTCCTGCTGGCGGTAATTTTTCGAGAGGGTTGGATACGATGAATCGGATGGAAAAATACCACGCGGATTATGTCTCGCAGCGCAAAGCGCCCCCTCTTGTCGCCGTAACGCCGGCGGCAATGGAGATCGAGCAGCGCGCTATTGCTCGCGAGAACAAAGGCCAGTACCGCCTGGCCGCTCGTCTCTGGCTTGAGTGCATGGATGCAGCCACTGGAGAGGTTGAGCGGGCCCGTATCGCTATACGCCGCGATCAGTGCATTGGCCGCGGTAATCGGCTTCGCCAGGGATGCTATGCCGGGATCTGCGCAACCGCCGGGGTGATTTATGACTAACCCACACGACAGCATTCGCGTAGGCAGTATCACGCTGGTTTATTCGTCTGTGCGGCGTGGCTGGCTGGCGCCAGGTGGCCAGGTTATCAGAAACCCATTGAAGGCCCAGCGGGTGGCGGAGCAACTGAATAGCAGGAAGGTGTCAGCATGAAAGAACGCGGGATGATATTCAACGGTGAGATGGTTCGCGCCATTCTCGACGGCCGGAAGACGCAGACGCGCAGGATTATAAAGGACTGCACGGTCGGAAGAGACCAAATTTCAAAATTCATTCAGATCGAGAAGAAGTTTATCGGCTGCTACCCGGAAGATGTACCTGAACTGATCAGGGAATGCTGCCCATACGGAGTACAAGGCGATCGCATCTGGGTGCGGGAGGCTTTTAGGGTGCATAGCCGGGCTACAGACGTCGCAACCCTGGTATACAAAGCCAGCGAGCGAAATTCATGGACTGAGCAAACCCACCGTGTACCCGTAGCTGTCTGCAATAAGCCGGCAACGCCTGAGAAATGGACTCCTTCGCTGCACATGCCGCGCTGGGCCAGCCGCATTCTGCTGGAAATCACAGACGTGCGCGTTGAACGACTGAACGCTATCAGCGAAGAGGATGCGGAGGCGGAAGGAATCGACATGGAGGCACTTTATGACTCTCAGGACTGTTACGACTGCATTGCAGACCACAATATGACCGGAAGGCCAACGGTAACTGGCGCATTCAAGTACCTGTGGGAATCCATCTACGGTGAGGAAGGCTGGAAAGCCAATCCATGGGTTTGGGTTATCGAGTTCAAGCGCGTTGAAGGCGGTGCGGCATGAGCGGAAAATACACCCTGATCTATGCGGATCCGCCTTGGGCATACCGCGACAAGGCAGCCGACGGTGACCGCGGCGCCGGTTTCAAGTATCCAGTGATGAATGTTCTGGATATCTGCCGGCTGCCAGTATGGGAACTCGCCGCCGAAGATTGCCTTCTGGCTATGTGGTGGGTACCGACTCAGCCGGTAGAGGCGCTGAAAGTCATGGAGGCCTGGGGATTCCGTCTGATGACCATGAAGGGATTCACCTGGCACAAGACGAACAAGCACAAAGGGAACAGTGCGATCGGCATGGGCCATATGACCAGGGCGAACAGCGAAGACTGCCTGTTTGCGGTGCGCGGGAAACTACCGGCCCGCATGGACGCCTCGATCTGCCAGCATGTCACGGCGCCGCGCCTGGAGAACTCGCGCAAACCGGACGTTATCCGCGAGAAACTGGTGAAGCTGCTTGGCGATGTCCCGCGCATTGAGCTCTTTGCCCGCCAGTCGTCTCACGGTTTCGACGTGTGGGGTAACCAGTGCTCGGCGCCGGCGGTGGAGTTGCTGCCAGGCTGCGCCGTGCCAGTAGTGAAGACGGAGGCCGCATGACAACCATACTTTCAAACTTCCTGTGCGGTGCAGCGCTGATATGGCTGGGATACCTTGTCGTTCTGTTTATCCTTTGGGAGCGGCCTACACGTACTTATACGGCCTTTTTTGGCCGGTTATCGATACTTTTCGGCGTTGTGTGCGCGCTGGCAATGGCGCTCAAGGACGGTGCCGCATGAACATTGCCGAAGAGGCCTCGCTGATACGACAACTCGAAGAGGCGCGCGCCATTATCAACCAGAGGAATGGTGAGATCCTTCACCTGCAGCGAGAAGCGGCGCGCTACCGTGAGCAGCGGGATTCTGCAAACGCGATGGTTAAGTTCCTGCGCGGTCTCTTTGAGAATTCTTCGAAGGCGACACAATGAGCCGCCTCCGGGCGGACTATTGTTCATTCATCCACTTTTCAAATGCAGACGGGGAGAACGGCACAAGGTCGTAATGCTCCCCGTTTATCCATGCATCAACCATATTTGCCCACTGCTGCAGCATGTAGGCCCGCTGCCGGGAATACTCGGCCTTGTTGTAAACCGCCCTCACGCCCTTCTGTTCATGCGCCAGCGCCTTCTCTATCCAGTCTGACGGGAATCCCGCTTCATGCAAAAGCGTGCTCGCTGTACGCCGCAGGTCGTGCACTGTTAGAGGTTGCAGGTTCTCCCCGGTATCCGCTGCCGCAGCAACCGCGCGATCGATGACTGAGTTCAGAGCAGCATTGGATAACGGCTTACTGGTGCTGTAGCGCCCGGGCAGAAGATAGTCACTCCCGCCGGCACACATCTGCAGGCCTACCATCAGATCCTGCGCCTGAGGCGGAAGGTAGATGACGTGCGACCGGCTCCCCTTCATCCTGTCAGATGGGATCGTCCAGGTTCCTTTGCTGAAATCCACCTCTTTCCACGTCGCCATGATGAACTCGGTTTTGCGCACCATCGTGATCAGGATGAGCTTCACAGCCAGCTTTAAGGTTGGCAAAGTGCTGACGGTATCGAGCGACCTGAACAGCACACCGATTTCTTCCGGCTGCAGGCAACGGTCACGCGGTTTAAACATGGCGATCGCCGAAGGTTTGATATCTGCGGCCGGGTTGAATAACCCGTGCCCGCGGTCATTGGCGTACCGGTAAACGCTGCTGATGATTTCACGCACCTGCACCGCCGTCGCACGTCCGCCGCGCTCGACTATGCGATCGCAAAGATCACGCACCATAGGGGTCGTTATCTCGGACATCATTTTGTTTCCGAGAACAGGCAAAATATCCCGGTCGATTACTGATTGCTTCATAGACCGCGTGCTGTCGGCCAGGACCACATGTTTCATGTAGGCGTCGGTATGTACCGTAAATGTTTCGGCGCCGCGGATCCTCTTGATACCGTCACGCTTCGCCGCAGCCGGCGACTGGCCTGCGTTCAGCAGCTTTTTAGCCGCTATCAGTTCATCCCTGGCTTCAGCCAGCGTGATACCGTCACGACCATACTGACCGATAACCAGCGTCTCCCGGCGGCCGTTGATGCGGTAATCGTAACGAAACGAGATGGTGCCTGAGATCAGCACGGCTACATATAGCCCGTCGCGATCGGAGACCTTGTACATTTTGCCCTGCGGTTTCAGGTTTTTTAGTTTGGTATCGGTAAGCACATTTCACCCGTGATGCATCATTTTTTCTGACGGTACGAGAGTATACCGTAATGGTAATACCGTCAGGTATACCGTCAAAAAATGTGAGATAGAGTGAATAGTGTTGATGTGATATAAAGAAAAACCCTCTGTAAAAACAGAGGGTTGTATTTCAATTCGAGTAGATATGATTAGCTATAATGTAGCCGTTAATCATTCCCACTCAATCGTTGCTGGCGGCTTGCCGCTGATGTCATACACCACGCGGGAGATACCGTTCACTTCATTGATGATACGGTTGGAGACGCGGCCGAGGAAATCGTACGGCAGGTGTGCCCAGTGCGCGGTCATGAAGTCGATGGTTTCCACCGCACGCAGGGAAACCACCCAGTCGTATTTACGGCCATCGCCCATCACGCCGACGGAACGAACCGGCAGGAACACGGTGAACGCCTGGCTGACTTTGTTATACAGGTCAGCTTTGTGCAGCTCTTCGATGAAGATAGCGTCCGCACGACGCAGCAGGTCGCAGTACTCTTTCTTCACTTCGCCCAGCACGCGCACGCCAAGGCCGGGGCCCGGGAACGGGTGACGGTAGAGCATGTCGTACGGCAGGCCCAGTTCCAGGCCGATCTTACGCACTTCGTCTTTGAACAGCTCACGCAGCGGCTCAACCAGGCCCATCTTCATCTCTTTCGGCAGGCCGCCCACGTTGTGGTGAGATTTGATGACGTGCGCTTTACCGGTGGCGGAAGCGGCAGATTCGATAACGTCAGGGTAGATGGTACCCTGCGCCAGCCATTTGACGTCGTCCAGCTTCAGCGCTTCTTCGTCGAACACTTCCACGAAAACGCGACCGATAATTTTACGCTTCGCTTCCGGATCGCTTTCACCCGCCAGCGCGTCGAGGAAACGCTGCTCGCCTTCAACGTGAACAATGTTCAGGCCAAAGTGGTCGCCGAACATCTCCATCACCTGCTGCGCTTCGTTCAGGCGCAGCAGACCGTTGTCCACGAATACGCAGGTCAGGTTTTTGCCGATAGCGCGGTGCAGCAGCATCGCGGTCACCGAAGAGTCCACACCGCCGGAGAGGCCGAGGATCACTTTGTCGTCGCCAACCTGCTGACGGATACGCTCAACGGCGTCGTCAATGATTTTCGCCGGGGTCCACAGCGCTTCGCACTGGCAGATGTCGCGCACGAAGCGCTCCAGCATACGCATACCCTGACGGGTGTGGGTCACTTCCGGGTGGAACTGCACGCCGTAGAAGCGTTTTTCTTCGTTGGCCATAATGGCGAACGGGCAGTTGTCGGTGCTGGCGACGGTTACGAAGTCCGCTGGGATGGCGGTCACTTTGTCGCCGTGGCTCATCCACACGTCCAGCAGCGGTTTGCCGTCTGCGGTCAGGGAATCTTCGATACCGCGCACCAGCGCGCTGTCGTTAACCACTTCAACCTGCGCGTAACCAAACTCACGCTCGTTAGAACCTTCTACATGGCCGCCCAGCTGCATCGCCATGGTCTGCATGCCGTAGCAGACGCCAAATACCGGCACGCCGGCTTCGAACACATACTGCGGCGCGCGCGGGCTGTTCTCTTCGGTGGTGCTTTCCGGGCCGCCGGAAAGAATGATGCCGCTTGGATTAAATTCGCGGATCTGTGCTTCCGTGACATCCCATGCCCACAGCTCACAGTAGACGCCCAGTTCACGCACGCGACGCGCCACCAGCTGAGTGTACTGAGAACCAAAGTCGAGGATGAGAATGCGATGTTTATGAATGTTTTCCGTCATTGACGCTAATTCCGAGGCAAGTGAAACAGAGTAAATAAATCGCCCGACGCAAGGTCGGGCGAAGAAATCAGGAGCCCAGACGGTAGTTCGGGGACTCTTTGGTGATGGTCACGTCGTGAACGTGGCTTTCCTGAATGCCCGCACCGCTGATGCGTACGAATTCAGCTTTGGTACGCAGCAGGTCAATGGTACCACAGCCGGTCAGACCCATACAGGAACGCAGACCGCCCATCTGCTGGTGAATGATCTCTTTCAGGCGGCCTTTATAGGCCACGCGGCCTTCGATACCTTCCGGCACCAGTTTGTCAGCGGCGTTATCGCTCTGGAAATAGCGATCAGAGGAGCCTTTGGACATCGCGCCAAGGGAGCCCATCCCGCGGTAGGATTTGTAAGAGCGACCCTGATAGAGTTCGATTTCACCCGGGGACTCTTCGGTACCCGCCAGCATGGAGCCAACCATCACCGCCGCCGCACCGGCGGCGATCGCTTTGGCGATATCGCCGGAGAAACGGATACCGCCGTCAGCGATAACCGGAATACCGGTCCCTTCCAGCGCTTCCACCGCGTCGGAAACAGCAGTGATCTGCGGGACACCCACGCCGGTGACGATACGGGTAGTACAGATGGAGCCCGGGCCGATGCCCACTTTCACCGCGCTGCAGCCGGCTTCCGCCAGCGCGCGTGCGCCTGCGCCAGTGGCAACGTTGCCGCCGATGATCTGCAGGTCAGGATATTTCGCGCGCGTTTCACGGATACGCTGCAGAACGCCTTCTGAGTGACCGTGCGAGGAGTCGATCAGCAGAACGTCAACGCCTGCCGCTACCAACGCGTCTACGCGCTCTTCGTTGCCGGCACCAGCGCCGACCGCCGCGCCTACGCGCAGACGGCCCTGCTCATCTTTACAGGCGTTCGGTTTACGTTCTGCTTTCTGGAAGTCTTTGACGGTGATCATGCCGCGCAGGTGGAAGCTTTCATCCACGACCAGCGCTTTCTCAACGCGTTTTTCGTGCATCTTAGCGAAGACCACTTCACGGCTTTCGCCTTCACGAACGGTGACCAGACGCTCTTTCGGCGTCATGTAGACGCTGACCGGCTGGTTCAGATCGGTGACGAAACGCACGTCGCGGCCGGTGATGATGCCAACCAGCTCGTTTTCTTCGGTAACCACCGGGTAGCCGGCGAAACCGTTGCGCTCGGTCAGCTCTTTCACTTCACGCAGAGTGGTCGTCGGCAGAACAGTCTGCGGGTCGGTGACCACGCCGGACTCATGTTTCTTCACGCGACGAACTTCTTCCGCCTGGCGCTCGATGGACATGTTTTTGTGAATAAAGCCGATGCCGCCTTCCTGTGCCAGGGCAATAGCCAGACGCGCTTCCGTTACGGTATCCATGGCTGCGGAGAGCATAGGAATATTCAGACGAATGGTTTTCGTCAGCTGAGTGCTGAGATCGGCAGTATTCGGCAGAACGGTAGAATGAGCGGGAACGAGGAGGACGTCGTCAAACGTCAGGGCTTCTTTAGCGATACGTAGCATGGGCAATATCTCGACCAGGGTGGATAAATATTGCCGTGGCATTATACAGAGCGTAACCGATTGCATCTACCCTTTTTTGCAAATAATACTTGCCATCCCCTCTGAGCGCGTTACTATCGACTGAATAACCTGCTGATTTAAAGTTTGATCTTGCTCACATGTTACCCTCTCAATCCCCCGCAATTTTTACCGTAAGCCGCCTCAATCAGACGGTGCGTCTGCTGCTTGAGCGCGAAATGGGCCAGGTTTGGATCAACGGCGAGATCTCTAACTTCAGCCAGCCCTCCTCCGGCCACTGGTACTTCACCTTAAAAGACGATAACGCCCAGGTGCGCTGCGCGATGTTCCGCAACAGCAACCGCCGGGTCACGTTCCGCCCGCAGCACGGGCAGCAGGTGCTGGTTCGCGCCAACATCACGCTGTATGAGCCGCGCGGCGACTACCAGATTATCGTCGAAAGCATGCAGCCCGCCGGCGAAGGGTTGCTGCAGCAGAAGTATGAGCAGCTGAAAGCGCAGTTAACGGCGGAAGGACTGTTCGAGCAAAAACATAAGCAGGCGCTCCCCTCTCCCGCCCACTGCGTCGGCGTCATCACCTCGAAAACCGGTGCCGCGCTGCACGATATTCTCCATGTCCTCAGGCGCCGCGATCCCGGGCTGCCGGTGATCATCTACCCAACCGCGGTCCAGGGTGACGACGCCCCCGGGCAGATTGTGCGCGCCATCGCGCTGGCCAACGCGCGCCAGGAGTGTGACGTACTGATTGTCGGACGCGGCGGCGGTTCGCTGGAGGATCTGTGGAGTTTTAACGATGAGCGGGTGGCGCGGGCTATTTTCGCCAGCCAGATCCCTATCGTCAGCGCCGTCGGCCATGAAACCGACGTCACGATCGCTGATTTTGTTGCCGACCTGCGGGCACCGACTCCCTCAGCCGCCGCGGAAATCGTCAGCCGCAACCAGCAGGAGCTGCTGCGCCAGCTGCAGTCCGGACAGCAGCGGCTGGAAATGGCGATGGACTATTTCCTCGCCAGTCGCCAGCGCCGTTTTACCCAGCTGTTCCATCGCCTGCAGCAACAGCATCCACAGCTGCGCTTGGCCCGCCAGCAGACCGCCCTGGAACGCCTGCGCCAGCGGATGCGTATCGCCGTGGAGTCACAGCTTAAGCGCGCAGAACAGCGGCAAAAGCGCACCGTTCAGCGTCTGAATCACTACAACCCGCAGCCGCGGATCCACCGCGCGCAGTCGCGGATCCAGCAGCTGGAATACCGGCTGGCGGAAATTATGCGTGGCCGCCTCAGCGAGCGGCGTGAACGGTTTGGCAACGCGGTGACCCATCTGGAGGCGGTGAGCCCCTTAGCCACCCTGGCGCGGGGCTACAGCGTCACCTCGGTGAGCGACGGTACGGTGCTGAAGCAGACAAAACAGGTCAAAACCGGCGATCTGCTCACCACCCGCCTGAAAGACGGCTGGGTCGAAAGCGAAGTGAAGCAGATCGCGACGGTGAAAAAAACGCGGGCCAGAAAGCCTTCGCCCACTAAACCAGCGGAATAAATTCCACCCGTTTTTTCGAGATAAGGCCATGCCCATGCTGGCAAAAGTAATCCACCGCGCCGCACGCCTTCAGCACCTCCAGCGGCTGGTGGCATTCCGGGCAGCGGGCCTCAAGGGTAAATACCCTTTCGCACTGGGCGCAATGCGCGCTACTGCCTTTGACATCTAACGGCGCGTGGCACAGAGGGCAATCAAGTTCCATAACCATTCCTTTCAACGTTTATCTGCACCTATTTTATCATGTTCCGGGTTTAATGCGGGCCGCGTAATTGCTGCTGCAACCTGAGCAGCCATTCCACTTCCTCAAGCCTACGCTGCGTTAGCCCGGCCACGCTGTCCGGCGCCCGGATAAACAGATTATCAGCGCCGAGGATCTGCTCATCAAGACAGTGCGTATAGATCGCCCCGGGCCGGGTCCAGCGCTGCACCCGCTCGCCGTCCTGTAGCGTCACCACTTCGCCCTCAGGGGCGCGATCGAAGGTAATTATTCGCCCGTCCCGCAGTCCTATCCGCATTCCCTTTTGCCCGCCCGCGGGACCCGCGTATTTGTTGAGCCAGATATTGAGCGGGATAGTGCCCAGGGTTCCCTGCAGATGCGCCTCCCCCTCGGCAGTGCTCGTATCCCCAGGAGCAATGTCATGGCCGAGGCGGTCTTTCGCCACCCGAAGGGAAAGGCTCAGCGCCGTATCGCCTCCGCTGGCGTGCAGGGTTTCGCGGAGCATCGCCAGGACATGGGTGCCGATATCGAGGATCACCCCATCAGGGTGACGCAGCTGCCGGGTATCCAGCTCCCCGGTGGCAAAATTGAGTGCGACCGGCTCACCAGCGCTGTTAAAGCCGCTTGGCTCCTGCAAATAACCTTCGATCCAGACGATATCCTGCGCTGACAGGTGCGGCGGAGGCAGGCCGCTGGCCTCCCCTTCCGCCCGCCACAGCGGGCCAGGAGCGTTCAGCGCAACGCCTCGCGCCATCCAGTGGTCAAGAGCCAGCACCCGCGCGGCCTGCTCAGTCGGCGCCAGCAGCGCCCGCAGCCGGGCGGCCTGCTCAAGGTTGGCCACGATCGGCTTTTCCACCACGATGCGGGAAATGCCGCTGGCTAACGCCCTCTCCAGTACGGGCAGATGCTGAAGTGATGAGGTGGTAATGAAGAGCGTATCCAGGGGTTCGGCCAGCAGCGCCGACAGCGAACTACAGCGCTGGATCCCCGGCAGCGCTCTGCTGCAGTCCAGGTCATAGCCCTGGCAGCGGTCGATGACGTCCCCCAGGCGACGCAGCGCCGGTAAATAGGCGGTTTCCACCACCGCGCCGAGGCCGATAAAACCAATCTGCATAGTAAGTCCACCTTTGAGCCGCTCTGTTCCCGGCGAAGTATCGCGGGATTATGGCGGAAGGTTTTGACATTTACCGGCATGGCGGCCACAAAAAACCCGCCGAAGCGGGTTTAATGATTATTTGCTTTTCTTGATGTGTTTGATCAAGCGCTTACGTTTACGCATCTGGTTCGGCGTCAGGGTGTTACGCTTGTTAGCGAACGGGTTTTCCCCTTCCTTGAACTGGATACGGATCGGCGTGCCCATCACGTCCAGGGATTTACGGAAGTAGTTCATCAGATAGCGCTTGTAGGAATCCGGCAGATCCTTGACCTGGTTACCGTGGATCACCACGATAGGCGGGTTGTAGCCCCCGGCGTGGGCGTATTTCAGCTTCACGCGACGGCCACGCACCAGCGGTGGCTGATGATCTTCCGCCGCCATGTTCATGATCCGGGTCAGCATCGCGGTGCTTACGCGGCGCGTAGCGCTGTCGTAGGCTTCGCGTACCGATTCAAACAGGTTGCCGACGCCGCTGCCGTGCAGGGCGGAGATGAAGTGCACCCGGGCAAAGTCGATAAAGCCCAGACGATAGTCGAGGGTCTCCTTCACCTGCTCCTTCACTTCCTGACTGAGGCCATCCCACTTGTTAACGACGATCACCAACGAACGGCCGCTGTTGAGGATAAAGCCCAGCAGCGAGAGGTCCTGGTCGGAGATCCCTTCGCGAGCATCGATCACCAGCAGCACGACGTTGGCGTCTTCAATCGCCTGCAGCGTTTTGATCACCGAGAACTTTTCCACTACGTCGGTGATTTTCCCGCGCTTGCGCACCCCAGCGGTATCGATGAGCACGTATTCGCGCTCGTCACGCTGCATCGGGATATAAATGCTGTCACGGGTGGTGCCCGGCATATCGTAAACCACCACGCGATCTTCACCGAGGATGCGGTTGGTGAGGGTTGATTTACCGACATTAGGACGCCCGACAATCGCCAGCTTGATCGGCAGATCCTGCGGATTGAAGTCGTCTTCCGGCTCTTCTTCCGCTTCGCCATTCTGCTCGGCTTCGAATTTCGCCCAGTATTCGGCGTCTTCATCCACTTCTTCCTGCGGATTAACCTCATCGACCCATGGCAGCAGGGCCTGCTCCAGCAGGCTGGTCACGCCGCGGCCGTGCGAAGCGGCAATCGGATAGATATCGCCCAAGCCGAGCGACCAGAAGTCCGCCATTGCCTGGTCGACGTCGATGCCGTCGGTTTTGTTAGCCACCAGGAAGGTGGGCTTTTCACGAGAGCGCAGGTGTTTAGCGATCGCGATGTCCGCCGGCATCAGGCCCGCGCGCGCATCGACCATAAACAGCACCACATCGGCCTCTTCGATTGCCAGCAGCGACTGCTCCGCCATCCGGGTTTCCACGCCCTCTTCCGTACCATCAATACCACCGGTATCGATACAGATGAATTCGCGGCCTTCGACTTCGGCCCGACCGTACTTACGGTCACGAGTCAGCCCCGGGAAATCCGCAACCAGCGCATCACGAGTGCGCGTCAGGCGGTTAAAGAGCGTGGATTTTCCAACGTTAGGGCGCCCGACAAGCGCGACCACAGGTATCATGTTAAATGCCTCATACAATCACTAAGCAACATCGTCTTAACGACGTTTTTAAAAAAGTCAAAACGGCCCCTGTCTGCCAGGGGCCGTTTCTTAATCACTCACGACAGCGGTAATTAACGCGTAATCGCGTACAGCGTACCGTCTTTCGCCTGGATCAGCAGTCGACCATCGGCAACCACCGGGTCGGTCAGGAAGCCGGAACTATCGACTTTCTGCTGCGCCACAAAATGGCCATCTTCCGGATTAACCCAGTGCATGTAGCCTTCGCTATCGCCGACGACCAGATTGCCATTATACAACACCGGCGCGGTCAGCAAACGGTGCAGCAGATCGCTTTGCGTCCACAGGGTTACACCGCCGTCGGTGGTCAGTGCCAACAGGCGATCGTTCTGGTCAACCAGGTAGATACGGTTACCATCGACGATGAAATCATTCACCGAACCCAGCTCGCGTTTCCACATAATCTGGCCGCTACGCAGGTCCAGCGCGGTCAGGTTACCGTTATAAGCCAGCGCATAAACCACACCGTTAACGATGATCGGCGTCGTGTCGACGTCGTTCAGGCGGTCAATTTCCGTCGGGCCGGTGGCCGTAGAAATACGCTGCTGCCAAATCATCTGCCCCTGCTGCATCAATACTGCACTGACGCGGCCGTTGTCGCCGCCGACGATCGCCGCGCCGTAGGCGGTCGCAGGCGCAGACTCGCCGCGCAGGGAGAGCGCCGGCATATCGAGGTTAACGGTCCACTTCACGGCCCCATCGGTCTCGTTTAGCGCCTGCAGCTGGCCGTTACTGGTATGCACCAGCACCATGCCATCGCTCACCACCGGACGCGACAGCGCCTCGCCGGCGACACGGGTTTGCCAGGCCACGGTACCATCGCTGGTATTCAGCGCATACAGCTGCGCTTTCTCGCTGCCGATATAAACATGGCCGCCAGAGACGGTCACCCCGCCAGAAAGCAGCGCTGGCGTGCGCGAGAACCAGCCATCTTTTTCCGCCAGATTCACCGACCACACCTCTTTGCCGTCGTCGGCGTTCAGCGCTTTGACGGTGCCTTTACGGTCAGCAGCATACACTACGCCGTCGGCAAAGGCCGGATGAAGGTTAGAGTAAAATTCGCCGATACCATCGCCAACCGAGGTGCTCCAGGACGTGGACGGCGTAAACTGGTTTTCTACCGTCGGCAGCGGTGACATTTTCACCACATCTTCTTCGCTATTAAACAGCGAACACCCGCTCAGCAAGGTAACGGAAAGCAGCCCTGGCAACAGTAATTTACGCAATTGCATCGAGTCCCTCTCAGATGGACAAATTATTCATTTTCATACGCATCATTTCGCTGAGCGCAGGAGAAGCATCGCTTTTCACGCCAGCTTCCCACGCCGCACGGGCCCCTTGCTTATCGCCTTTGCTCAACAGAATTTCGCCGCGCAAATCGGCCACAATGGCGGTCCAGCCCTCACCTTTGATGCTGTCGAGGGTTTTCAGCGCCGCATCAGCCTGTTTCATTTGCAGCTGAACGCGGGCCAGACGCATACTGATAACCGATTTCAGATTATCATCAGATGCGGCCGCCAGCCCCTGCTGCAGCTGCTTTTCAGCGTTCGGCAGATCGTTCTGTTCAACAAAATGCTGTGCCAGCTCGAGAGAGGCGAAGGCGCCGTAGGTATTTTTATTGTCAGCCGCGAATTTCTCTGCCCCTGACAGCACTTCTGGCGTATTCGATTTCAGCGCGGAAGTCGCCTTCTCGTAAGCCAGCGACGCGTCTCTGGCGGTATCCTGCTGATGGGAGGTCCAGTAGCGCCAGCCAACCAGCGCGCCAATCCCTAAAATCACCCCGACCGCCAGCGCTTTGCCGTTTTCGGCAAAGAAACGCTTCAGCGCATCGACCTGATCGTTCTCGTTGTTAAAAGTTTCCACGCAGTCCTTCTCCTGACTAATAATTCCCGGGAGATTAACCCAGAAGTGTGCGCAAATGCGCGGCAACGCTCTCCTGCGTTACGGTAGTTTGCTCACCTGAGCGTAAATCCTTCACTACCACGTTTCCGTCAGCAATCTCTGATTCACCGACCACCAGCGCGACGCGCGCCCCCCACTTGTCAGCGCGGGCGAACTGCTTCTTAAAGTTGCCGCCGCCGTGGTTGGTCATCAGCTTCACGCCGGGCAGCGCATCGCGAACCTGCTCAGCCAGACGCATTGCAGCAGACTGAGTATCGGTCCCGGAGGCTACCAGGTATATATCGACAACAGGATCGGCTTTAAATTCCGGATTCACTGCCTGGACCAGTAAAACAAGACGTTCCAGCCCCATGGCAAAACCCACGCCCGGGGTAGCGCGACCGCCCAGCTGCTCAACCAGGCCGTCGTAACGACCGCCGGCGCAGACGGTGCCCTGGGAACCAAGGCTGGTGGTCACCCACTCGAACACGGTGCGGTTATAGTAATCAAGGCCGCGCACCAGGCGCTGGTTGACGGTGTAGCGGATCCCGGCATCGTCAAGCAACGCGCACAGGCCGGCAAAGTGGGCTTTCGACTCTTCGTCAAGATAATCGCCGAGCGCCGGCGCGTCGTTGAGCAGCGCCTGAACGTCCGGGTTTTTGGAGTCCAGCACCCGCAGCGGGTTGGTATACATCCGGCGTTTACTGTCTTCATCCAGTTTATCGGTAAACTGCTCCAGGTATGCCACCAGCGCGTCGCGGTAGTTGGCGCGCGCTTCCAGCGAACCGATGGAGTTCAGCTCCAGGCTGACGTGCTCGGAGATGCCCAGCTCACGCCACCAGCGCGCGGTCAGCATAATCAGCTCCGCGTCGATGTCCGGGCCCTGCAGGCCAAACACTTCGGCGCCGATCTGATGGAACTGGCGGTAGCGACCTTTCTGCGGGCGCTCGTGACGGAACATTGGCCCGACGTACCACAGACGCTGTTCTTGATTGTACAGCAGACCATGTTCGATGCCGGCACGTACGCAGCCCGCCGTCCCTTCCGGACGCAGCGTCAGGCTGTCGCCATTGCGGTCTTCGAAGGTATACATCTCTTTTTCAACCACGTCGGTCACTTCGCCGATCGCGCGTTTGAATAACGGGGTCTGCTCTACAATCGGCAAACGGATTTCGCTGTAACCGTAGCTACCGAGCACCTGCTTCAGTGAGCCTTCAATGCGCTGCCAGAGAGCGGTTTCGCCCGGCAGATAATCGTTCATGCCACGGATGGCTTGAATGTTCTTTGCCACGTTTATTCTCTTTATATATACAAAAATGAACCCCGGCGCCTCGCGCCCGCAGGTTCAATCATACACGGGAAGCGTATCGCTTCCCAACACGTTATTTTGCTTCAACCTGTTGAACGTCAATCCTACGGGCTTCATCGAGCATCGAGGCTTTGGCGCGGATCCGCGCTTCCAGCTGGTCGATCATGTCGTTGTTGTCCAGGCGATCTTTACGCACGCCGTCTTCATACAGGCCGCTTTTCTTGTTGCCGCCGGTGACGCCAAGGGTGGAGACCAGCGCTTCGCCCGGGCCGTTCACCACGCAACCGATGATCGAAACATCCATCGGGGTGATGATATCTTCCAGACGCTGCTCCAGAGCATTCACCGTACCGATAACGTCAAACTCCTGGCGTGAACAGGTCGGGCAGGCGATAAAGTTAATGCCGCGGGAACGAATACGCAGAGATTTGAGGATATCGAAGCCGACCTTGATCTCTTCCACCGGATCCGCCGCCAGCGAGACGCGCAGCGTATCGCCGATCCCCTCGGACAGCAGTAGTCCCAGACCGATCGCCGATTTTACCGCGCCGCTGCGCGCGCCGCCCGCTTCGGTGATCCCGAGATGCAGCGGCTGATCGATCTGTTTCGCCAGCAGACGATAGGATTCCACCGCCAGGAAGACATCGGAGGCTTTAACGCTGACTTTAAACTGATCGAAGTTCAGACGATCGAGATGATCGACATGACGCATGGCGGATTCGAGCAGCGCCTGCGGCGTCGGCTCGCCATATTTTTCCTGCAGATCTTTTTCCAGCGAGCCGGCGTTGACGCCGATGCGGATCGGGATGTTTTTATCGCGAGCGCAATCTACAACCATGCGGATGCGCTCTTCGTTGCCAATGTTGCCCGGGTTGATACGCAGGCAGTCGACGCCATATTCCGCCACTTTCAGCGCAATACGGTAGTCAAAGTGGATATCGGCGACCAGCGGGACGTTAACCTGCTGTTTGATAAGTTTGAACGCTTCAGCAGCGTCCATCGTCGGAACAGAGACACGGACAATGTCCGCGCCTACGCGCTCTAACGCTTTGATTTGATTTACGGTCGCCGCCACATCGGTGGTGCGCGTATTGGTCATTGACTGAACGGCGATGGGAGCCCCATCGCCAATTGGCACATTACCAACGTAAATACGTTTAGATTTTCTACGTTGAATCGGAGCCTGGTTATGCATGAAAAATCTCCCGCGTTACCCGTCTGTTACTGCGCCGGTGATGATTCGGCATTGAGGGTCAGACGCGCAACCTGGTTAGTTCTGATAAAACGACTTAAATCGACAGGCTTGCCCAGATACTGGATCTGTACCGCGGCCGGGGCGCCAATTTTCAGCTTATACGGCGCCTGACCGCTCAGGTTCAGGTTACCGCCTTTACGCTGCAGGCCGCTGAACAGTTTTTTACCGGTGGCATCGCTCACTTCCAGCCAGCAGTCGGCGGAAAAGTTCATCACCAGATCCTGCGCCGACGCCGCCGGAGTCGTGACGTTCGCCTGATCGGTCGGCAACGGCGAGGCTGGGGTGGTAGCCGGAGCTGCCGGCGTCGTCCCCGCGGTATCGACATTGGCCTGGGAAGGCGCCACGACAGCGTTATTATCTGCTGGCGTCTGGGCCGGCGCGCTGGTGGTCGGTGCGCTGGCGGTATCGGTTGGCGCGCTGTTCGCGGCGCTATCGGCGGTCGGGGCTGCAGGGGCGCTGGTATCCAGCGGCACGTTCTGGCTGTTGGCGTCGCCGCCGTTCAGCTCTGCGGAAGACTGATCGGCCATAGTCGAAATCTCTTCCTGCTGCGCCTTATGGTCTTGCCACCACCAGGCGCCGCTCAGACCGATAACCACAAACAGCACCAGCCAGGTGAAGCTCATCAGCCAGCCGTCGCGCTTTTTGCGGCGCTTGCCTAAAGAGAAACTCTGCATTGGCGCGACTTTCGCCGCGCGGATGGGCGCCTGCTTGGCCATCATCGGCAGCAGCTCGTCTTCTGGAATATGTACGAGGCGAGCGTAGGAGCGGATGTACCCGCGCAGGAAGGTGGAGGCGAGGTCGGCGGGGGCCTTATCGTCTTCAATATCACGAACCGTGGACACCTTCAGGCATAAGCGTTCGGCCACCGCTTGCTGGCTAAGTCCGAGTTGTTCGCGGGCGTGACGCAGACGCGCGCCCGTGGTGTTTGCTTCTTGATGATCTTGAGTGGCTTCAGTATTCATTCGCTACAACTACTGGTACGTGAAATTTAAAGTTCAGCGCGGGAAAAAGCCGGCGCCGCGAGACATCTGTGCTACGTCAGCCTCACAGTATAGGACTGTCAGCCGCGCGATCACAGAGACGAATCAAAATTGAATGCTAAGCGGTTGTTGTGCCGCTACATACTGCCTCAAAGTCGACAAAAACGCACCGTAATTATTAACCGAATCAGCGTATTTCGCCTGGCTATCGGCCATAAATATGACCCGTGCCGCCTGCGCTGCACGGGTCATCATTTGTCAGACCGCTTTTACGTCAATCGCTTCGCCCTGCATCCGCTTACGCAGCGTACGCTTGGTACGGTCAATGACGTCTCCCGCCAGCTGGCCGCAGGCGGCATCGATATCGTCGCCACGCGTTTTACGCACGATGGTCGTAAAGCCGTACTCCATCAGGACTTTGGAGAAACGGTCGATGCGGCTGTTGGAGCTGCGGCCATACGGCGCGCCCGGGAACGGGTTCCATGGGATCAGGTTGATCTTGCACGGCGTATCTTTCAGCAGCGCCGCCAGCTCATGGGCGTGCTCGGTGCCGTCGTTGACGTGATCCAGCATCACGTACTCGATGGTCACCCGGCCCTGGTTGGCGTTGGACTTCGAAATATAGCCGCGCACCGAGTTGAGGAACGTCTCGATGTTGTACTTTTTGTTGATCGGGACGATTTCGTCGCGAATGGTGTCGTTCGGCGCGTGCAAGGAGATCGCCAGCGCAACGTCGATCATATCGCCGAGTTTATCCAGCGCCGGCACCACGCCGGAGGTAGACAAGGTTACACGACGCTTGGAAAGGCCAAAGCCGAAATCGTCGAGCATGATTTCCATCGCCGGAACGACATTGTTGAGGTTCAGCAGCGGCTCGCCCATGCCCATCATTACTACGTTGGTAATGGGACGCACGCCGGTGGTCTTCACCGCGCCGACGATCTTCGCCGCGCGCCAGACCTGGCCGATAATTTCGGATACCCGCAGGTTGCGGTTAAAGCCCTGCTGGGCGGTGGAGCAGAATTTGCACTCCAGCGCGCAGCCTACCTGGGAGGAGACGCACAGGGTGGCGCGGTCTTCTTCCGGGATATAGACGGTCTCGACGCGCTGATCGCCAACGGCAATCGCCCATTTAATGGTCCCGTCGGTTGAGCGTTGCTCTTCAACCACTTCCGGGGCGCGGATCTCCGCCACTTCTTTCAGTTTACTGCGCAGGACTTTGTTGATGTCGGTCATCTCATCAAAGTCGTCGCAGCAGTAGTGATACATCCATTTCATCACCTGATCGGCGCGGAAAGGCTTCTCGCCCATGTTTTTGAAAAACTCGCGCATCTGCTGACGGTTTAAATCCAGCAGGTTGATTTTGGCATCTTTGTTCGGCACCGTCAGAGCGGCAGTATCAGGCGTGACAATTTGTTCAGACATAATATTTTCCGGCCTCGTTATTACACGTTATGGCCCCAGGTGGGTTGAAAAAGAAACGCCCCGGAGAGCGACTGCTCGTCCAGGGGCGCTATATTCTACAAATTCTGGCGCATCATTGCCACGTTTGCACAAAGCAATGAAAAAAAATCTGTAACTGACTGCTCAATCCTCTAAGGCTTTTCGTTTGTCGCAAGGCGGCAAGCAAGTGACAAATTCGTCGGGAACGAATTTGACCAGCCGTAGGCTGGCCTCCGGTGAGAGGCAGGAGCCTCTCATTAATCCCCGGGAGCATAGATAACTATGTGACCGGGGTGAACGCGCGCAGCCGACGCCGCGACGGTCGAAAAGACGAGGTTTGTATCTCCAAAGTATTTCAGGTCACAGCGAGACGGCGAGTTCGCAAATCCCCGGGAGCATAGATAACTATGTGACCGGGGTGCGCGAAGGAAGCCAACAATGCTGTGGCGTGAAAGACGCAGGAGATTAGCGAGTGCGCGGGCAAACCTCGCCTTCAGCAAAGAAGAACGCGATTTCGCGGGCAGCGGATTCTACAGAGTCGGAACCGTGGGTGCCGTTCTCGGTGAAGCTGTCAGCGTAGTCAGCGCGCAGGGTACCCGCCAGGGCGTTTGCCGGATTGGTGGCGCCCAGCAGGTCACGGTGACGCTGTACCGCATTTTCGCCTTCCAGAACGGAAACCACGATCGGGCCGGAGGTCATGAACTCAACCAGACCGTCGAAGAACGGGCGACCTTCGTGCTCAGCATAGAAACCACGAGCCTGTTCAACGGTCAGGTGCAGCATTTTGGTGCCGACGATTTTGAACCCTGCAGCTTCAAAGCGGGAAAAGATGCTGCCAATAACGTTTTTTGCCACCGCGTTTGGTTTGATGATGGAAAAAGTACGTTCAATAGCCATGATTACCTCTAATTAAATGTTCTGTTGTTGCACATACGATTGTATGGCCTGGCGCGCATTATAATGAGCATCCCCGCCCCTGCCTACGGATGAAGGTAACATTTTGTTAAAATAAGATGAGTATTGAAAACACAAACCGCCAACAACAAATTCACCCTGGTTATTGCAGGGTGAAGCTGGCGGCCGCCGTCTGACCCGCTTCATCCATCACTACCAACTGCCACTCGCCGGGTTTATCCAGCATTAGCGTGGTTCTTGCGCCGGCGGCCTCTAACGGTTCGCCATTAATAAACCACCAGCGCCGCCCCTCCCCACCGCTGGTTTGTAGCGGCAACATCACCCGCGCCTCACCCGGGAGACGTTTTATCACTGCCCCATCACGGATGCCGGACAGCACCAGCGGCGCGGTATCCTGAGTCTGTAACGGCGGGCATGACTCCGATGCCGGTCCCAGGCGCGCGCGCCGCCTTTCGCTGGCCGGCAGCCAGGGATCCAGCGGCAGCGGCCAGACTTCGACCTGGCTTTCCCGAGCGCCGGGACAATCCGCCGCCACCCGTTCGCCGTGTTCATTGCGCCACACCGGGAAGCGGATCCCGCGTACGCTCTCCTGCCCCGGCAGCAGCAGGGTCGGCGGCTGGCTGGCATCCAAAAGCCAGCTGGCCAGGCGACGACGACAGTTGCTGTCGCCCGCCGGCAGATCCTGCCCGCCAGGCCAGCAGATTGTCCCCTGGCTGACCGTTGCCGGGCGCGGATCGCTCGGCAGCCCGCCGCGGCTCATCGCCGGGCGGGCCAGCAGCAGATTATTGACCTGGTTGAGCAGCGGCACGGCGCTGGCGAAGCCAAACTGGCCCACCACCGGCGTACCGTCCGGGCGCCCGGTCCAGATGCCTATCAGATATCGCGCATTGAGGCCGACCGCCCACGCGTCGCGATAGCCGTAGCTGGTGCCGGTTTTCCACGCCAGCGGCACCGCCTGCGGCAGCGAGGCATCGGGAACCGGTTGCGCTTCGCCGGCCAAAATACGCCGGACGATCCATGCCGCCCCGGGCGACATCAGCGCGCGCTCGGTCAATGGATCGCTCGGCTTCAGGCGCAGCCGCGCCGCCTTGCCATGGCGGGCGAAGGCGCTGTACGCCGCGACAATATCTTCCAGCCGCGCCCCGGCGCCGCCGAGGATTAGCGACAGATTCGGCTCTGCGCCAGCGGGCAGCGTCAGGGGCAGCCCGGCGTTGCGTAAATTAGCCGCAAAGCGTTTTGGTCCATAGGCTTCGAGCACCTGCACCGCCGGCAGATTCAACGAACGCACCAGAGCCTCGCTGGCGCTCACCGGGCCATGAAACCCGCTGTCGAAATTACCGGGGCGATAATCGCTAAAACGCCGTGGCACATCCTGTAATAGCGATGCCGGGTGAATCAGCCCCTCATCCATCGCCATCGCGTAGATAAAGGGTTTCAGCACCGACCCCGGCGAGCGTACCGCCGAGACCATATCAATATGGCCGAAGCGGCTGTCGTCGGTGATATCCGCCGAGCCCACCCAGCCGCGAACTTTCATATCCGTGTGGTCGACGACGACCATCGCCAGCGAACTGCGCGGCGGCAGGCGCGATTTCCAGTTCAGCGCCAGATCTTCCAGTTGCCGCTGCAGTCCGGCATCCAGAGTCGTCACCACCTTTTCATCACGACTGGTCGCCAGCGCCCGGCGTGAAAAAAGCGGCGCCAGCTGCGGCATCTGGCGCGGAAACAGCCATACTGGCTCCTCCATCGCTTCCTTTACCGCCTGCTCCGGCCAGACGCCCTGGCTGACCATTCGCGTAAGCACTTTATCACGCGCCGCCTGGGCCCGCTGCGGCCAGCGGTCCGGACGTAAACGACTGGGCGCCTGGGGAAGTACCGCCAGCAGCGCCGCCTCGCCGTAGCTAAGCCGGGCAGGCGGCTTACCGAGATAGGCCCAGCTGGCCGCGCCGATCCCCTGCAGGGTGCCGCCAAACGGCGCGCGGTTCAAATAGAGGGTTAGAATGTCGCTTTTTGACAGATGCCACTCCAGCTGCAGCGCTCGCCACAGCTGGCGCAGCTTGCCGCCGAAGGTGCGTGGATGGGGATCAAGCAGGCGTGCCACCTGCATGGTAAGCGTGCTGCCGCCCGAGATAACTCGCCCGGAAGTAAGATCCTGCCAGGCGGCGCGCAGCACCGCGAAGGGATTGACCCCCGGATGGCGCCAGAACCAGCGGTCTTCATACTGGATGAGCGCCTGCAGATAGCGCGGCGACACGTCGGCGAGCGTGACCGGATAACGCCAGACGCCCTGCGCGTCGGCAAACCGCCACAGCGGCGTCCCGTCTTCCGCCACCACCACACGGGCAGGCGTGACGTCATGCAGCGGCAGCGGCCACAGGCGATCGGCCGCCAGCACCGCCAGCCACAGCAGAAAAATAAACGCCGCCAGCCAGCGCCAGCGGCGTTTTACCCGAGGCAATACGCGCATTTACGGCGTCACGGTGAGCGGACCGCTGGCCGCTCCTGTCGCCCGCCACTGCGGCGCATACATCGATTCCACCTGCGGCTGCGGGACCTGATAAGTGCCCGGCGTCACCGCCCGCGCCAGATAGACCAGCGTCACCGGCTGGCCTTCATTGACAGCGACGGCGGCGACGAAACGGTCATCGCGGAACTCGATATGCTGAATATCCGCCTGCTGCATCTGGTTAAGCAGGTTTTGCACCGCGTCGCCATTCTCCTGCAGGCTGGCGCTGCTGTTGGCCAGATTCTGGTTTTCCAGCTCCAGACCGGCTGGCAACAGATCAACCACCAGCGCGTCAGGCACGTTGCGTTTGGCGGTCACCTCCAGCTTGACGAGCACCAGTTCGCCGCTGCGCAGTGAAGACAGCGATTTCTGCTGCCCCTGGGTATCGAAAATAGTGCGTTCAATCCCCAGGACGTTACCGCCCGGCTGCGGCGCGCTTTGCGGATAGCCGCTGCTGTCGAGACGCAGCCACAGCGGCTGACTGCCGGTATTACTCACCTGCAGCGCCGCCAGCCGATCGCCGTCGAGGTTGCGGGTTTGCGCTTTGTCGCCGGCCAACTGCTCCGCCTGCAGCGAGGTTTTCGCCTGCCAGCTGCCCGGCAGGTCCGCCAGCGTACGTCCGGCAAGGAACAAGGCGTTGGTTTCCTGGGTCGACAGCCAGCGCTGGCCATAGGCCTCTTCCGACAGCGTGCTCAACAGCTGATTTTGCACCTCCGGCAGCAGTTTATTCTCTTCCAGCAGCGCCAGCTTCAGGGCGTTATCGCGCAGCGGGCTACCGTAATCGCCCAGCCAACGATTCTCATCCTGGCGCGGGGTGGCAACCGCCAGCTTCAGGGCGGCGTCGCCGCGCGGCGCATCGCCCATGGTTTTCAGCGCAATGCCGAGCTGCAGCAGCGGCAAGCCGGATCGCGCCTGGTCGTGACGGCTCCAGATTTCACGCAAGGCGCCGAGCGGCGCTTTTTGCTGACGCGCCAGCACCAGCGCGGCATAGGCCTGAGCGGCAAAGCGGCTAGCCTGGGCGTCGTCGCTGTAGCGCACGGTCATCAGGCCCGGCTCCTGCAGATAGCGCAGCAGGCGCTCGTTACCTTTATTAATGGCGTTGACCGGTACGCTATAGCCCTGCTCGCTGGCGCGCACGAGGAAGTCCATGGCGTAGGCGGTCAGCCAGTACTCTTCCGGCCCCTCTCTATCCCATAGCGCAAAGCCGCCGTTTTCCAGCTGCATCTGAAGCAGGCGTGAAATACCGACATCGATGGCCGCGCGGCGTTTTTCGTCGCTGTCCCCGCTAATGCCCAGCGCCTTTAGCTGCGCCGCGCTGGTATACAGGGACGGGAACAGGCCGCTGGCGGTCTGCTCAAGGCAGCCGTAAGGATAGGCTTTCAGCTCGCGGATATAGCGGGCGAGATTCAACGGTGGTTTACCGCTGAGCAGCAGTTGGCCCTGCAGCGTTTGCGGGGCAAAGCCCTGGCTCTGCGCCGCCGGCGGCTGCCAGCTTTCACCTGGCTGCAGCACTGCGCCGCTGTTGACGGTCTGTGCCGGGTACGCCGGACGCACGCCGATTTTCCACTGTTTTTGCAGCGGGGCGAAGGTTTCGCCCGGCAGGCTCAGGCCGCTGATGGTGGCATTAACCTGACCATCGCCGAAGCCCGCCAGCGCGCTCACTGGTATAAACAGCGTGCTGCGCGCCCCCGGCGCCAGTTGCACCGGCGGCAGTTGACCCTCGGTCAAGGTCACCAGCCCGCTGGCGGTAAGATGAACCTGCAGGGTTTGCGGTTTATCGGTCAGATTGCTGAGATCCAGCGCCAGCCGTGTGGTATCGCCGCTGGCGAGGAAGCGCGGGGTGTTCAGTTCGGCGATGACCGGGGCGGCCACCACCACTTTATCTTCGCTGCTGCCGAAGTCATCCGCCGTCCACGCCTGGGCCATCACCCGCAGCTCGCCGTTAAAATCGCCAATGGGTAACGTCACCGTGCCTTCGCCCTGATCGTTCAATACCACCGGCTGCGCCTGCTGGGCGACGATCGTCACGTGGTTGACCGGCGGTTTGCCGCCGCGTTTTAACTCGTCGCCATCGCCGCCGAAGCGCAGGCTGGCCACACGTCCCTGCCCTTCGATCACCTGACCGTAGATGTCATAGATATCTGCGCCGTAACGCTTCTGGCCAAAGAAGGCGTTCCACGGATCCGGGGTAGCGTAATCGGTGATATTCAGTACCCCGCTATCCACCGCCGAGAGCAGGACATTGACCTGTTTCGGCGCCTCGCCCTCTTTGACGCTGGCTTTCACTTTCACCGTCAGCGGCTGGTTGGGGCGCATTTTGTCCGGGGCCTCCAGCGCCAGCGTCAGGCGACGGTTTTCATCGCCCAGCGGCAGATGCAGCAGGCCCACCGCGCGTTTCGGCGTTGCCGAGCGCGATTTATCGCCGGGACGAACCACCAGCGTGCTGAGGTAGAGGTCGTGGCGATTCCAGGTTTTATCCACCGGGATCGACAGGTCCATCCCCTCCGCCGGGACGTCAATTTCCTGCCACCACAGCGGCCCTTCGCTGGATTCCACCATTGCGTAGCCTTTACCCGCCGCCGGGGCGGCGATGTGCAGCCTGATGGTGTCGCCCGGTTTATAGCTCGGTTTATCCAGCTTCATGGTGACCCGGTCAGGACGCGCCGCGCCGGCGCCTTCGCTGTTATCCTGCCAGCTGTAGCCCGCCCAGAAGCGCACGCTGCTGACCACGTCGTCCGGTCCTTTCACCTCCAGGCGATAGGATCCCCACTCCACCGGGAAGCTCACTTTGCCGATCTGGCCGGCCTGCAGGTCCAGCGACTCCTCGCCCTCCTGCAGATCTTTTTGATCGAACTGCGACTGCCAGCCTTCGCTGTCGGACCAGTTCCAGTAGTAGTCGCGCCGCTCGCGGATCAGCCGCACCTGGAGACCGGAGATCGCTTTTTTCTCGCCTTTGACGTCGGCATAGACGATATCAAACGCGGCGTTACTGTTTTCATCCACCACCGGCTGTTTCACGGTGGTATCGGTGCGGTAATCGTAAACGTCCTTCAGCGTAAATTGCGGGCGGATCCCCGGCAGCGCCTCGGCGGGCCAGATCGGCTGCTTAACCGTACGGGTCACCGGGCGACCGCCGGATTCCAGCAGGCTGGCCTGCAACACCACCTGCAGCGGCGAATGGCTATCCTGCCACTGGCTTGAGGTGGTCACTTCGCCATGGCCTTTTTCGTCCAGCGTCAGCTGGACTTCATCCAGACTACGGGAGAGGTTTTCTTCCGCAATATCGCCGAACTGGAAGCCCGGCAGCGCAGCGACGGCGTCGCGCAGCGGGCGCAGGAACAGCTTGCCCTGCAGCTGGTTGCCGCTGGCCGGCGCGCCGTAGAGATAAGCGCCGCTAACGCCAAAGGTGACGTCGGCATCCGGCGCGACTGGCGCGGCCTGCGGCGTCAGGTTCAGGGCCATGCGTTCCGGCATAAAGTCTTCAACGTGGAAATCCCATTCGCGCGGCTGATTGTCGCCGGCGCTGGCGCGAATGTGCCACATGCCGGTAGCCGCGCCGCTGTCGAGCGGATAAGTAAACTGGTACAGGCCATTCACTGGTTTGCTCATCACCGAGCGGATCACCTGGCCGTCCGGCTGAACCACCTCCAGTTTCACCGGCTGCTCCGCCAGCGGCTTGCCGTCGCTATCGCGCAACAGCGCATTAAGGATCACCGTTTCGCCGAGACGATAGAGATCGCGCGGGCCAAACATAAAGAACTGTTTGCTAAAGCCGGGCGCGCCTGCGATAGAGAATTCCGCCAGATCCAGCGCCGGCAGCTTGAGGTCGAGCAGCGTGGTCTGCCCCTCTTTGCGCGCCAGCAGCAGCGCGGCTTCTTTATCGGTTTGCAGGGTGACGTGGCCCTGGCTGTCGCTTTTCGCTTCCGCCAGGGTCTGCCCTTTGGCATTGAGCAACTGCACCTCAATGCCCGACTGGGCGGCGCCGTTTTCCAGACTCTGGGTAAAAACGTCCAGCCGGTTATGGTAGCGATGCGCCGAGACGCCGATATCGCTGAGGGTAAACAGCGTCGCCGCGTTGCTGTAGCTATAACGGCCCGCCGGGTTCATGACCGCCACGTAGACGCCAGGCTGCTGGAGCGGCTTGATGTCGCTCAGCGGCAGCAGCAGCTTTTCGCGAGTATTACGCGCCGGGTTGAGATCGAAGCGGCCGCTGTAGACCAGATCCGCCATCTTCAGCAGTTCATCAGATTCCCAGTTGCTTAACGAGTTACGGTATTCCCACTGACTGACAAAGGCGGAGAGCGATTCCGGCTTAATGCGGAAGAAATTAACGTCGACATTATCGACGTTAAGCGCCATCACCGGCAGCCCGGCGACCACATTGCCCGGCAGCAGCGAGCCGCGGCTGGCAAACCCAACGCTCGGTGCGATATCGCGGGTGGTCAGGGTCTTCTCAAACGGTTTGTCGAGCGTCGCCTTGTTCAGGGCGGTCAGCGTCGGGTCGACCGAGACAATCAGCTCGCGCTTTGGCTCAAGGTGACGCAGACGCAGCTCTTTCAGATTCGGCGCCAGCTCCCAGGCACCGTCCACCTTACCGCTTTTCTTGTCGACCAGATGCACGCTGCGGGAGAAATCCTGGTCCGGCTGCAGCGGGACGGAAAACGTCAGCACCAGGGTCGCGGCGCCATCCAGTTGCACCTCCGAGGCGTCGAGGAGCGTCAGCGCTTTACCCTGGCTTTTTTCCGCCAGCGCCGCCAGCTGGGCGCGGTCCGGTTTTGCCGTCGCGCCTGGGTTGCTATCCGCGGCTGGCGCCGGGGCCGAGGCCTGCGGTGTACCGCTGTCATCACACCCGGTTAATGAAAATGCGGTAAGGAGCGCTAGTGATAGCGCCGCTAAACGAAATGGTTTCATCCTTCTAACCCCTCGGCCGATGAGCCTGATGCTATTTGTCACATTTATTATGCGTTATGGCGGCGCTTCTCAACAGTGACGAAGCGGGTTTCTGCCGATTAATCAGAAAAGTGCCGTGACGCCGTCCCCACTCTGGCGTCCTTAACTTGTCAGCGCCAGCTAAAACGCCGACAATTCAGTCATGAATAATAAAACGGAGGCACCTATGTCCACCTCGTTTTTTGTCGCTGCCGACTGGCTGGCAGAACATATTGATGACCCGGAAATTCAGATTATAGACGCCCGCATGGCGCCCGCCGGGCAGGAGGCCCTGCGGGATATGGCCGCGGAATACCGCGCCGGCCATGTGCCGAACGCGCTGTTTTTCGATATCGAGGCGCTATCCGACCACACCAGTCCGCTGCCGCATATGATGCCGCGGGCCGAAGCGTTTGCCGTCGCCATGCGCGAACTGGGCGTCTGCAGCGATAAGCATCTGGTGGTCTATGACGAAGGCAATCTGTTTTCCGCCCCGCGCGCGTGGTGGATGCTGCGCACCTTTGGCGTAGAGAAGGTGTCAATTCTGGCCGGCGGACTGGAGGGCTGGCGGCGCGACGAACTGCCGCTGGAACAAGGGATGCCGGAGGTGGCCGAAGGGGAATTCGACGTGCGGTTCGATCCTCAGCAAATTAAGCGTCTGACCGACGTCCTGTTGGTCAGCCATGAAGGATCGGCGCAGATTGTCGATGCCCGTCCGGCGGCCCGGTTTAACGGCCAGGCCGACGAACCGCGCCCGGGCCTGCGCCGCGGGCATATCCCCGGCGCGCTGAACGTACCGTGGACGGATCTGGTGATTAACGGCGAACTGAAAACCGTTGACGAGCTGAACGACATCTTTTTACGTCAGGGTGTCGATTTTGAACGGCCGATCATCGCCAGCTGCGGCTCGGGGGTGACGGCGGCGGTGGTCGTGCTGGCGCTCACCACGCTTGGCGTGAACGGCGTCTGCCTGTATGACGGCTCCTGGAGCGAATGGGGCGCGCGGAGCGATCTGCCGATTGAACCGGCCCCTGCCGCTCCGTAAACACGGCGTGACCGCGGGCCTCCCGTTCCGCGGTCACTAAATAATTTCTGATTTTCTCTCCCACTTTCTTCTGCTTCTCGCTAAACCGGTTACTCTGTGCTGCCGCAGGGCTTGTTCCTGCCGAGTTCGCTTTGCCTGATGGGGAGGCAGAGCACTGGTACAAAATTCCTCAGGGCTGATAGCGCATCCAGTCCATCCTAATCTGATGTCACCACAAGGAGTGAAAATGGCATTAGTCTCTAACCCACATTCGGCTTATTCACCGCGCCTTCCCTGGCTGGGAGGTATAGCTGGCCTGCTGGCAGGCGGCGCGATCCTTTATTTTTGGCTGCAATGGAACCGGACATGGCTAAGCCTGGTGCCTGCGCCAGTCTCCGTGTATACCCGCTTTCTCGGGGTCACTCTCGAAGACGTTCCGTTAGTCACCTATTGCCATCAGGCGCTGCTGGGTTTTCTGATGGTGCTGCTCGCGCCCGGTTACGGTAAGTCGACCCTTGCCGCGTGGATGATGCATAACCCAGCGTCAAGCCGTCGCTGGCCCGGCGAGGTATTCCGTGCCTGGGTCACAAAATTTGGCCTGCTGGTCATTGTCTTTTGCAATCTGTTCTTTTTGTCCCGGGTCCCATCCGGGACCCTGGCGTTATATATTTTTATTCTCCAGCACGTCAGCGTTGCCGCGGCGGTGGCGTCAGGGGGGCTGCTCCTGCGTGACGCCCGGCGCCTGGCCCGCACGTTCGACGCTCAGCTGGCGGACCTGCGTCTTCTCATGATACTTACCCTCGGGTTCCAGACGATTTTGCCGGCGCAGATCGCGCTGATGAGCGCCCGGGGCGTGAATACGCCGCTGGGCTGGTACATTGTTATCGCGCAAATGGCAGGGGTGTTACTGGCGTTTATGCTGGTCGGCGGGCTGGTGGCAGCGCTACGTTCTCTGCTGGGCGAAGAGAGGTGCCGGGCCTGGCGCGGGGATATGGCGCTCTTCAACGGCATTGTCACACTGTGCGTGACGGGATTTCTCCTCTATCACATGGTGTCTGCCTATCCGCGAATCTTTGCCGCCCTGCATTAGCTTTTGCCACCCCGCTTTTGTGCCTCGAACTGGAAGCAGAAAGAAACAGCGGGGGCTGCCGCCCCCGCTGTCAGATGATGCGGTTCTGCTTAAAATCGCGCAGGAAGCTGCCCCAGCGCTTTTCATAGAACGGCGTGATATGGGCAATCATAAAGTGGCTGATGCCCTTCTCGCCTTCCACCACCTGGCAAATATCGATCGGTTCGTCGCCTGGCAAGGTATCGGTGGCCACGCTGCCGGTGGTCTGGATAATGGCTTCAATATCTCCTTCCGCTTCAATCCCGATCAATAAGTTTGCCGGCGCGTCGGCGCGCTCTTTAATCGAGCACAGAAACGCCCGCTTGACGGTCTTCAGCGTTTTGAACAACGTGGTCAGCGAATCGACCATCTGCGCCGGCGGTTCGGCGACTTCAGACAGCAGCAGCGCTTCGCCGCCTTCCAGTACCGTCTGGGTGCTCAGTGGGCTGCCCTCTTCGCCTAACAGATGGCTGATTTCCCGTGGGGTGAACTCTTTGCCGCTCGGCAGCTTCGGGTTGAGGAATAACGATTCGCCCAGCGTCATCGCCATCAGCGTGCGGGCCGGCATCATCACGAAAGCTTGTTCATCCGCCACCGCCTGCTGCAGCGCCTCCAGCGAGGTAAAGAATGGGATCACCGAGGTACCGTCGTCTTTTTCCCAATGCTGCAGATCCAGCGCGCTATCTTCGACAATCTGCTCGCCATCGGCTGCCCTGCCCGGCACCCAGACGGTGGCCTCCAGCAGCGCGCTGAAAAATGCCGGACGATGGGCGGGCTCAGTCGCCGCTTTTTCCAGCAGGGTTTCTAATTCATTTTTTGTATCTGACATAGTTTGGCTACTTCACAATGAATTGCCCGGCGGCCATTCGTCCACGCGGGCATATGGTTTTCCTGGCCGGGTAAGCGCGGGCGCCACCCGGCAAGGCCATTACTCAGCTGTCAGCAGGTTAGCAATGGTACGCACGCCAAGCCCGGTGGCGCCCGCCGACCACTGCTCAACGGCAGATTTGCGGTAGGTTGCCGAACAGTCGATATGCAGCCAACCCTGATGGTAGTTTTCCACGAAGTGGGACAGGAAGCCCGCCGCGGTGCTGGCGCCAGCCGGATAGGCCGCGCTGCCGGTATTGTTCAGGTCAGCAAAGTTGGACGGCAGCTGGTTGCGGTGGAACTCGGCCAGCGGCAGACGCCAGAAGGCTTCGTTTTCCGCCTGAGCGCTCGCCAGCAGGCGATTCGCCAGCGCATCGTCAAAGCTGAACAGCGCGTGGTAATCATTGCCCAACGCGGTTTTCGCCGCGCCGGTCAGGGTGGCGGCGTCGATGAGCAGCTCTGGCTTCTGCGCCGAGGCGTCAATCAGGCCATCCGCCAGCACCAGGCGGCCTTCCGCGTCAGTGTTCATAACTTCAACGGTTTTGCCGTTGCGATAATGAATAATATCGCCCAGTTTGAAGGCGTTACCGCTGATCAGGTTGTCGGCGCAGCACAGGTAGAGCTTCACGCGTTTGTTCAGACCGCGGGTAATGGCGAAAGCCAGCGCGCCGGTGATAGTCGCCGCACCGCCCATATCGGATTTCATCGAATCCATAAAGGCGCTTTGCTTGATGCTGTAGCCGCCGGAATCAAAGGTGATGCCTTTGCCCACCAGGCAGGCGTATACCGGCGCCTCTTTATCGCCGGTCGGGTTATAGTCCAGCGCCAGCAGGACCGGCGGACGCTCGGAGCCGCGGCCCACGGTATGCAGACCAAGATAGCCCTGCTCGCGCAGATCTTCACCTTTGGTGATGCGATAGCTAATCTTCTCCCCCGCCACGCCGCACAGCAGGTCGACAGCGCGCTGCGCCAGCTGCTCCGGACCCAGCTCTTCCGCCGGCGCATTGATGGTGTCGCGCACCCAGTCGATGATCGTCAGGCGGTTATCCAGCTCGCTGCGCTGCGCGTCGTCAAGGGATGGCCATTCGACCTGACGCTGACCTTTCGGCCCTTTATAGCCGGCCCAAAAGGCCCAGGCGCGATCGGTGTTCCAGCCTTCGCCGCTCAGGGCGACGTGCTTGATGCCCATGCCGTCAATTTTGCGCGCCGCGCGCTGGATAAGCCCGAGGTCGTCTTTACCGTTGAGATGTAGAGCGATGCCGTCGTTATTGATGCTCCAGGTCGCTTTTTCTCCCCAGCGTCCATCGGCTGGCTGAGTAGAAAGCGTAATCTTCATAGCTTCGGTCATTATCATTATCCTTCTTAGCAAACGGGCCACCCTATGGCAGCCCGTTAAAATGTTTTCGCTTAACGCGAAATTATTCGGCCTCGTCTAGCCAGACTAGCAGAATCGCCTCGAGAATTTTTTCATTGGATGCGTTTGGATCATCATCAAACTCTTCCAAATCGCAAATCCACTGATGCATGTCGGTAAAGCGAACGGTTTTCGGGTCGAGATCCGGGTAAGCGTCATACAAGGCTTCGCCGATTTCGCGACTGTCGGTCCATTTCAGTGCCATATTAGTGCTCGCGTGCGTGGTTGATGGTGTAACGCGGGATCTCAACGACCAGATCTTCGTCGGTGACGCGCGCCTGGCAGCTCAGACGGCTGTCAGGTTCCAGCCCCCAGGCTTTATCCAGCATGTCGTCTTCATCTTCGCTACTTTCCGCCAGCGAGTCAAAACCTTCACGCACGATGCAGTGGCAGGTGGTGCAGGCACAGGATTTTTCGCAGGCGTGTTCAATTTCGATACCGCTACGCAGCGCGGCATCGAGAATGGTTTCACCGGTCTCAGCTTCCACAACGATGCCATCCGGACACAGGTCCTGGTGGGGCAGAAATACAATTTTTGGCATTTTAAACCTCGTCCACGGATTGGCCTTTCAGCGCGATACGGACCGACTGATCCATACGGCGAGCGGCGAATTCCTGGGTTTGTGTGTCGATATTTTTAATCGCTTCTTTAATCGCGTCAGCGTCGTCGCCTGCCGCGGCGGCGCGTACCTGCTCCGCAGCGGCATCGATGGCCTGACGCTCCGCGGCGCTTAACAGCGCGGCGTCGGCGGCCAGCGCGCTTGTCAGGCTCTCCAGTACGCGCGCGGCTTCCACTTTCTGTTCAGCCAGCATGCGCGCCTGAATATCCTGTTCGGCGTAGCTCATCGAATCTTTAATCATGGTGGCGATTTCGCCATCGGTCAGACCGTAAGACGGTTTCACCTGGATGGAGGCTTCCACGCCGGTCGATTTTTCCATCGCCGTAACGCTCAGCAGGCCATCGGCATCCACCTGGAAGGTAACGCGAATATGCGCCCCGCCCGCCGGCAGCGCCGGGATACCGCGCAGCGCAAAGCGCGCCAGCGAACGGCAATCCTGGACCAGCTCACGCTCGCCCTGCATCACGTGAATGGACATCGCCGTCTGGCCATCTTTGAAGGTGGTAAACTCCTGCGCGCGGGCCACCGGAATGGTGGTATTACGCGGGATCACTTTCTCCACCAGGCCGCCCATGGTTTCCAGGCCTAACGACAGCGGGATAACGTCGAGCAGCAGCAGTTCGCTGTCCGGCTTGTTGCCCACCAGGATATCGGCCTGGATCGCCGCGCCGATGGCGACAACTTTGTCCGGGTCAATGGAGGTCAGCGGAGTGCGACCGAAGAACTCGCCAACGCGCTCACGCACCAGCGGCACGCGGGTCGAACCGCCGACCATCACCACTTCCAGCACTTCTTGCGCTTCAACGCCAGCGTCTTTTAGCGCCCGACGGCAGGCCATCAGGGTACGTTTTACCAGCGGGGCAATCAGATCGTTAAACTGGCTGCGGGTGATATCGCCCTGCCAGCCGCCGACCTCGACGTGCGCTGCCTCGGCATCGCTCAAGGCGATTTTCGCCGCGATGGCGGCATCCAGCAGCTCACGCTGCAGACGGTTATCGCTGCGGTCGCTGAAGCCCGCCTGCTCGCGCAGGTAGTCAGCCAGCAGGTGATCGAAATCATCGCCGCCGAGAGCCGAGTCGCCGCCGGTGGCCAGCACTTCAAACACCCCGCGGCTTAAACGCAGAATGGAGATATCAAAGGTGCCGCCGCCGAGATCGTAGACCGCAATCACCCCTTCCTGGCCGGAGTCGAGGCCGTAGGCAATAGCCGCCGCGGTCGGCTCATTGAGCAGGCGCAGCACGTGCAGGCCCGCCAGACGCGCCGCGTCTTTGGTTCCCTGGCGCTGAGCGTCATCGAAGTAAGCGGGAACGGTAATGACCACGCCGTCGAGTTCGCCGGCCAGCGCTTCGGTCGCCCGGGCGGCCAGCGCTTTGAGGATATCGGCGGAGACGCGAATCGGGTTCAGCAGGCCGCCGGCGGTCTGGATCATCGGCAGGCCGTTTTCACTGGCCTGCAGCTGATACGGCAGATGCGGGTAACGGTTTTGAATATCGGCGAGGGAGCGCCCCATCATCCGCTTCACGGAGCTGATGGTATTGGCAGGATCCTGAGCGGCGTTAAGCCGGGCGTCATAGCCGACGGTCAGCCCCGAAGCGTGGTAGTTCACCACCGACGGCAGCAGATAGCGGCCTTGATGATCGGGCAGAGTCTCGGCCTGGCCGCTACGCACGGTAGCCACCAGAGAATTGGTGGTGCCCAGGTCGATACCGGCCGCCAGACGACGCTGGTGCGGCGCGGCGCTCAGGCCGGGCTCACTAATTTGTAATAAGGCCATAATTGCTTCCGAAAATTAAAAATCGAGCAGTTTTTCTTCGAGTTCTTCAGCACTGCTGCGCAGTTTATCGAGGAAACGGAGCTTACGAACCGTGTCCGCCGCCGCCTCCCAGCTCTCATTATGCAATTGGTCAACCATCAGCTGCTGACGGGTATCAAACAGCGCTTTCACCCGTTTGATAAAACCTTCCAGCCGCGCGTCGTCTTTCGCCTGGCCGATCTCATCCAGCTCTTCGCGCAATTCCAGCTGTTCCATCAGGAACGCGGTATCGCGAACGGTATGCTGCTCGCTGGCCAGATCGAAGCCATGCAGCGAAAGGAGATATTCTGCGCGAGTCAGCGGATGGCGCAGCGTCTGCCAGGCCTGGTTTATAGTGGCGGAATGCTGAACCGCCGCAAGCTGTTCCGCCGCAGGCGCGCTGGCAAATTTATCCGGATGGTACTGGCGCTGCAGATCCTGATACCGGACAGCCAGTTGTTCAAGCGAGAGGGTATAGCTGGCTGGTAACCCGAAGAGGGTGAAATAGTCCATAGTAACCTCAGGGTCATGCATCTAAATTAAAACCCCACGCGCGGCGTGACCGCGGTGGGGTTGAGGAGTACCGATTATACGTTAAAGCTTTCGCCGCAGCCGCACTCATCTTTGACGTTAGGGTTAGTGAATTTGAACCCTTCGTTGAGGCCTTCTTTGACGAAGTCCAGCTGAGTGCCGTCGAGGAATTGCAGACTTTTGCCGTCGATCACGACCTTCACGCCTTTGTCTTCAAACACGGTGTCTTCAGCCGCCGGCTCGTCAACAAACTCCAGTACATAGGCCATACCCGAGCAGCCGGAGGTTCTTACGCCCAGGCGCAGGCCAAACCCTTTACCGCGGTTCGCCAGGAAGGCATTGACTCGCGCTGCTGCACTGTCGCTAAGAGTAATCGACATAACAAAACCTCAACTAATTATTTTGCTTCACGTTTGCTTTTGTAATCCGCAATCGCGGCTTTAATCGCGTCTTCCGCCAGGATCGAGCAGTGGATTTTCACCGGCGGCAGTTCCAGTTCATCGGCGATATCGGTGTTCTTGATCGCCTGCGCTTCGTCCAGCGATTTGCCCTTCACCCACTCGGTAACCAGGGAGCTGGAAGCGATAGCGGAACCGCAGCCGTAGGTCTTGAAGCGCGCGTCTTCAATGATACCTTCATTGTTGACTTTAATCTGCAACTTCATCACGTCGCCGCAGGCCGGCGCGCCGACCATGCCGCTGCCGACGTTCTCGTCGCTGTTGTCAAAAGAGCCGACGTTGCGCGGATTCTCGTAATGATCGATAACTTTTTCGCTGTAAGCCATGATGAATTCTCCTTATTGGTGCCGAATTAGTGATGTGACCATTCAATGCTGTTCAGATCCACGCCCTGTTTGAACATTTCCCACAGCGGAGAAAGCTCGCGCAGACGGCCAATGGATTTGCGAATCAGATCGATGGCATAGTCAATCTCTTCTTCGGTAGTGAAACGACCTAAAGAGAAACGAATAGAACTGTGCGCCAGTTCATCAGTCATGCCTAACGCGCGCAGCACGTAGGATGGCTCAAGGCTCGCGGAAGTACAGGCTGAACCGGAGGAAACCGCCAGGTCTTTCAGCGCCATAATCAGCGACTCGCCTTCAACATAGTTGAAGCTGACGTTAAGAATGTTCGGCGCGCCCTGCTCGAGGTCGCCGTTGAGGTACACTTCTTCCATATCCTTCACGCCGTTCCACAGACGGTTGCGCAGCGTGCGCAGACGCGCCATCTCGCTTTCCATCTCTTCTTTGGCGATACGGTAAGCTTCACCCATGCCGACGATCTGGTGAACAGGCAGAGTACCGGAACGCATACCGCGCTCGTGGCCGCCGCCGTGGATTTGCGCTTCGATACGAATACGCGGCTTACGACGCACGTACAGCGCGCCGATGCCTTTCGGACCGTAGATTTTGTGACCGGAGAAGGACATCAGGTCAACTTTCAGCTGGCTCAGATCGATAGGCAGCTTGCCCACGCTCTGGGTGGCGTCTACGTGGTAAATGATACCGCGGGCGCGACACATCTCGCCGATGGTAGCGATATCCTGCACCACGCCGATTTCGTTATTCACATGCATGATGGAAACCAGGATGGTGTCGTCACGCATCGCTGCTTCCAGCTCTTTCAGATCGATAATCCCGTTGCTCTGCGGCGCCAGGTAGGTCACTTCGAAGCCTTCGCGCTCCAGCTGTCGGCAGGTATCCAGAACCGCTTTATGCTCGGTTTTGCTGGTGATGATGTGCTTGCCTTTTTTCTGATAAAAGTTGGCTGCACCTTTGATCGCCAGGTTGTCGGATTCGGTCGCACCGGAGGTGAAGACAATCTCACGCGGGTCGGCACCCACAAGGTCAGCAATCTGATTACGGGCGATATCAACCGCCTCTTCAGCATGCCAGCCAAAACGGTGTGAACGGGAAGCTGGGTTACCAAAGTTTCCGTCCATGGTCAGACACTGCATCATTTTCTCGGCAACACGCGGGTCCACCGGCGTGGTTGCGGAGTAATCGAGGTAAATCGGTAATTTCATTGCTCTTAAACTCCGTACATCACTCAATGCAAGGAATCAGGCAACCGGCTTGATGTACGACCGAGTACACGGAATGTCGGAGCATCCCGGCCTGATTCTGAAAGCTCTTTATAATCGTTGTCCCGCCGTTTCGCGCCGCCTTGCCCTGTCAGCCGCAGCCCGAAACGGGACGGGTCACTCAGGCGCGCAGTTTAACGTCAATCGCGTCCTGGGTGCGCGCATTGCGCTGGGTTTCGTGCTGATGCTGACGACCGGAAACATCGAGGATCTCCTGGTTATTCACCAGTTCCCCGAGGGTGATATTGTTCAGGAAGCCGGTCAGGCGCTCGCTCAGGTCGCGCCACAGCGCGTGAGTCAGGCATTTATCGCCGCCCTGACAGCCGCCCTTGCCCTGGCAACGGGTGGCGTCAACGGATTCGTCCACGGCGCTAATGACTTCGCCGACGGCGATACTGCCGGCATCTTTACCTAACAGATAACCACCACCTGGGCCACGAACGCTGGAAACCAGGCCATTTTTACGCAGGCGAGAGAACAGCTGTTCCAGATAGGAAAGCGAAATTCCCTGACGCTCTGAAATATCTGCCAACGGCACCGGGCCCGTTTCAGAGTTGAGCGCAACGTCAAGCATCGCGGTCACGGCATAACGCCCTTTAGATGTCAGTCTCATGTCTTACTTAACCTCAAACTCGCCCCTGGCCGGGCTTTTTATTAATATGGGTATTGCATAGCAGGGCCAAGTCTGACATTCCCGAGTAATTTGGTCAACTATTTACTTGACTGTTTTAGTCAGGTATTTGGCTTTCCGTGCCGTTTTACTTCCGCATAGCCTGATACCTTCATCCCGCCAGGCGAGCCCGATTCGTAGCCCGGACAAGCGAAGCGCCATCCGGCGTTAACGCGGTTACTTACCTTTATTCTGCTGCTCAATAGACGCCAGCATGCCGCGCAGGATGTTCAACTCCTGGCTTTCCGGACGCGCGCGGGTGAACAGACGACGCAGCTTGTTCATCACCTGCCCCGGATGATTCGGGCGGATAAAGCCGGTCGCCAGCAGCGTCTGCTCAAGATGGTCGTAGAATCGCTCCAGATCGTCCACCAGCGGGTACGGCGCCTCTTCATGCTCAACCGCCGGCTGCGCTTGCTCCTGCGCCGCCAGCCAGGCCATCCGCACTTCATAGGCGATAACCTGCACCGCCATCGCCAGGTTCAGCGAGCTGTACTCCGGGTTGGCGGCGATCGCCACGTGATAGTGGCACTTCTGCAGTTCATCGTTGGTCAGACCAACGCGCTCGCGGCCAAAGACCAGCGCCACCGGCGCATGCTGACCTTCGGCGACGCTTTTCAGACCGCATTCGCGCGGGTCGAGCATCGGCCACGGCAGCGTGCGGGAGCGCGCGCTGGTGCCAACCACCAGGCTACAGCCTGCCAGCGCTTCATCAAGGGTATCGACAATCTGCGCGTTGCCGATCACGTCGCTGGCGCCCGCGGCCAGGGCTATCGCCTGCGAATCAGGTTTGACCAGCGGATTGACCAGCCACAGGTTAGTTAAGCCCATGGTTTTCATCGCGCGGGCTACGGAGCCCATGTTGCCGGTATGGGAGGTTTCTACCAGTACGATTCGAATATTTTGCAGCATTATGGTTCTTCGGCTAAAGATTATTCGTGCATGCTACCATAAAACGGAGACATAAGCAGATTTGGCTGCTATTATATGCGCCGTTTTTTCCCGTTCTTTAACATCCAGTGAGAGAGACCGATGCATCCGATGCTGAACATCGCCGTGCGCGCCGCGCGCAAGGCGGGTAATTTAATTGCCAAACACTACGAAACGCCAGACACCGTAGAAACCAGCCAGAAAGGCAGCAATGATTTTGTGACCAACGTCGATAAAGCCGCCGAAGCGATTATTATCGAAACCATTCGCAAATCTTACCCGCAGCACACCATTATCACCGAAGAAAGCGGTGAACACGCTGGCGAAGAGCAGGATGTTCAATGGGTTATCGATCCACTGGATGGCACCACCAACTTCGTTAAACGTCTGCCGCACTTCTCTGTTTCCATCGCCGTACGCATCAAAGGGCGTACTGAAGTCGCGGTGGTCTACGATCCGATGCGTAACGAACTGTTTACCGCGACCCGCGGCCAGGGCGCGCAGCTGAACGGCTACCGTCTGCGCGGCAGCAACGCTCGCGACCTCGACGGCACCATTATCGCGACCGGCTTCCCGTTCAAAGCGAAGCAGCACGCCACCACCTACATGAATATTCTCGGCAACATGTTTACCGAATGTGCCGACTTCCGTCGCACCGGCTCTGCCGCGCTGGATCTGGCCTATGTGGCCGCCGGCCGCGTTGACGGTTACTTTGAGATCGCCCTGAAACCATGGGATTTCGCCGCAGGCGAGCTGATCGCCCGTGAAGCTGGCGCGATTGTCTGCGACTTCACCGGCGGTCATAACTATATGCTGACGGGCAACATCGTTGCCGGTAACCCGCGCGTGGTGAAAGCGATGCTGGCGAACATGCGCGAGCAGCTGAGCGACGCGCTGAAGCGTTAATCTCTTACTGATGTCAAAAAGGAAGCCGCGGCTTCCTTTTTTTATGTCATTTTATCATGTTGAGGATCTGGCGAATCACCGCATTGCCGCCAATACAGAGCACCGTCAGGCCGCTAAATAAGGCCAGCGGTCCGCGCCAGCGCAGACAGCCCTGCGTCCCCAGCCAGCGCCGGAAACACAGCGCTATCCCTACCGTCGCCAGGCGGGCTAACAGCACGCCGACCATCGCCGGAACCAGCAGCAGCCATCCCCACAGAGGCAGCTCATACTGCTGCGCACTGAGTAAAATCCATACCAGCTGAAACGGCAGATAAAAGCTCAGGGCAAAGATCAGCGGAATGCGAATATTGCCTGCCGGTGCGGCAACGCCCTGAAAGTCGCGCCAGCCGTCGCGCAGCAGTATTCCAGCCAGCACCAGCGTGGCCAGATAGCATACGTCGTTAAAGATGCCCACGATCTGCATTAGCCTGTCGCTGCTTAGCTTACCCATAAACGCGAAACGCCAGAAAATGATCACCAGAAAACCGAACTGCAACACCCAGCTGCGCAGGATCCAGTCGACCATCTCCCGCGGCGAGGGCTGGTTATGCACAGCCCAGGCAACAATGGGCAGTTTACTGTGACCGGGATGACAAAAGGCCAGCACGAAGCCCGACAGCGTTAGGGTGGCGTAGGCCACCTGCGGAATATCCGCGACACTCGCCACCCCGAATCGCATAACATACGGCATAGCGTGGTAGACACGCACCAGATCTGACGGCCACCAGCTGGCCAGGGCTGGAAACCAGAATACGATCGCCAGGCCCGCCAGCAGCCCGGCGGCGCCGGCGCAGCCATAATAGAACCGCCCGCTCTGCGCGGGAGAAACGATATTTGCGGCCATAGCGACTCCTTGTCATCCGCCGAAAAGCGGAAAACTAGAGCATCGCTTCGCCAGCGGCAAGCGCTGGCGCCCACTTTAGGATTTGCGCCCGGCGTCTGTCTAAAACGGACGGATCCCACCGCCGGCAGGGACGGCGCTGAGCCACATCACCCCTGCCGCCGCCAGCAATATGACGCCGCCGGCCAGCGCCAGCGTCGCCCAACTAACCTGCTTCCATAACGCTGGCGCCTGATGGCGACTGAGGCGGATCGCCAGTTGGCGGAACCCATGCACCAACAGCGCCAGCGCCGTGATAGTCAACGAGGTTCCCGCCGCCATCGCCAGCGCCGCCGCCATCCCCCAGCCAAAAACGCCGATTACCTTGCTGAACAGCAGAACCATGATCGCCCCCGAGCAGGGACGCATGCCCATCGACAGGACAATCGCGGCGCGAGCCCGCCAGTCGTCGCCGGCCTGCAGCTGCTCCGGGGCCGGGAGATGCTGATGCCCGCAGCCGCAGTGTTCGTTATGAACATGATGCGGGGTAAAAGCGGTAAACGTTGGCCGGCGCAGCAGCAGACGCAGCTTTTTTAACGCCCGCCAGCACAGCAGCAGCCCTAACGCACCCACCAGCAAATAGCTCCCCTTCTCCAGCCAGAAACTGCTGAGGTGCAGCTGGCGCGCCGGCAGCTGCAGCAGCGCCAGCACCACGACCACCAGCGCGATGGCCACCAGCCCCTGTAATAAAGAGGCGGCCAGCGTCAGGCCAATGCTTGATTTCAGCTTCGCGGGATGGGTGGCAAGCCAGGTCGTAATGACAATTTTACCGTGTCCGGGCCCTAAGGCATGGAGCACCCCGTAAACGAAGCTAAACCCCAGCAGCGACAGCCCTGCCGCCGCCGGGTTCTCCGCCACCGCCTGCAGCAGCCGGCTGAGTTCCAGATTGAGCGAACGCTGCCAGACTGCGCTCTGCATCAGCACCTGCGGCCACGCCCGCCACAGCCAGATGCCGCCGATGATGCTCACCGCCAGCAACAGCGCCAGCGGCCACAGCGCTTTCCAGCGCGAAGATCGCGCACGCGGAGTAAAAATTACTGACATGTCAGGGTCACCTTCTGGGCAAAATAGCTTCCCAGCGCCATATCCTCCGGCGGCGCATCCGCTTTATCCAGCGACTGGGCGTATGAGAGCATTTTGTCGTTCGGTTTTGGCGTCATCACCGTTGCCTTACAGGCGGCCCGCAGCCCTGCGGGCAGGGAAAAATCGCTATCCTTGTCATAAAACATATCGACGTAGTAGGTCGGGTCGAAGGTGGAAAAGGTAAACGTCTGCCCGGCAACGGGTTGCGGCGTCGCCAGCGGCAGAGTAAAGGTGAGTACCGCCTGCAGTCCGTCACGTTCGAGGCCGTAACCGTCGGGACGATTGTCAAATTTAACCAGCTGACCGTTATGCCACAGCTCGCTGAAATAGTGCTGACCGAGCACGTTGGCCATCACCTCCGCCGCCAGCTTTTTCCAGACTTCGCTGCCCGGTTTGGCGTTTCCGGCATCATAGAGCAGATCCGATGAGGTAATTTCATCCATCGTCCAGCGCATTTTAAAGGCGCTCAGCAGACCATCCTTGACCACCGGCTCGCTTTGCAGGCTGATGAAGCTATGCGGATGCGCAGCGGCCGACCATGATAAAACCATGAAAAACGCCGCGCTTGTGCATTGTTTCACTCTGTTCATCTGTTCCTCACGTGAAAAATTCTGTGAACTTCGCCAGCAATCCTGAGTAAAAGCGGACGCTCTTCCCTGCCCACGCCGCGGTCATTGTCTATCCTTAGCGGAAACCCTAACTGGAACTTACCAGATGATGACCGTCATTGAACCACCATCTGCGCTTTCCAGTCCACAGCGCCGTAGCCAGGTGCTCCTGATGTTTTATCTGCCCGGACAGTCGGTGACGACTGAACGGCTTGGCAGGATCAACCTCGTTGATGAGACCACGGCCCGGCAGGATATTGAGGAGACCGGACGCGAAATTCAGCGTTACCACCGTTTGACCCTCCAGTCACAGGTGGACGGCAGCTATCGGATTGAAGGCGCCGCGCTCGACCAACGTTTATGTCTGCTGCATGCGCTGCGGCGGGGGCTGCGCCTCTGCCCACAGTTCGTTAATCATCATTTTACCCCGGCGCTGAAAACGCAGCTTAAACAGGAAGGCATTGCCCGCACCTTATACGATGATACCAATCTGCAGGCGCTGGTGAACCGCTGCGCGCGGGCGCTCAATCGCCAGTTTGACTGCCGCGACGTGCAGTTTCTGCGCTTGTACCTGCAGTACTGTCTGCTCGAACATCACCGGGGATACTCTCCGGACTTCAATGAGGAACAGCAACGCTGGGCTCAAACCGCCGCCGAGTTCACCCTGGCGCAGGAGATTGTCCGCCACTGGCAGCGTCGGGTCGGCGCTCCGCCCCATGTCGGAGAACCTTTTTTCCTCTCGCTGCTGTTTATGTTGCTCAAAACCCCCGACCCGGTCCGCGACGGTCACCCGCACGATCGCCGCCTGCGGCTGGCTATCTCCGGCCTGATCCACCGCTTTCAGATCCTCGCTGGCAGAGCGTTCAGTGATGAGCAGGGGCTCAGCGATCAACTCTATATTCATTTGTCGCAGGCGTTGATCCGCAGCGTGTTTGCTATCGGCATCGACAGCACGCTCACAGAGGAAGTGACCCGGCTCTACCCTCGCTTACTGCGTACCACCCAGGCGGCATTGAGCGAATTCGAGGAGGCCTGGCACATCCGTTTTAATGAGGAAGAGACCGGTTTAATCGCGGTGATCTTTGGCGCCTGGCTGATGCAGAAAAGCGACCTGCACGAGAAACAGGTGCTGTTGCTAACCGATGACAACCCAGCTATTGAAGAGGCCCTGGAACAACAGCTGCGCGAACTAACGCTGCTGCCGCTGAATATCAAATACCAGAGCGTAGAGCGCTTTCAGAAGGAAGGTGCGCCCAAAGGGGTGACGCTTATCGTCACCCCCTATGCGACGGCGCTGCCGCTGTTTTCGCCGCCGCTGATCCACGCGGAGAACTACTTCACTGAACGCCAGCAGCAGCATATCTGCGCCATGCTCGAGGACTAGGCCGCCACCGCTTTTGGCCGTATAGCCATCGCCGGGAGCGTCAGCAGGGCCATCACCCAGAATACGCCCTGGTGCAGGTGCTGATAGAGGAAACCGGCGAAGACGGTCATGATGGCAATACTGCCGCCCATCGCCACCGCGGAGTAGACGGCCTGCAGACGGATCACTTCGCTACCCTGACGGGCGGCGATATAGCGCATCGCCGCCAGATGACACACCGTGAAGGTGCCACAGTGAAGGATCTGCGCAAGGATGAGTCCCGGCAGCGCCGTGGTCCAGCCCATCAGTCCCCAGCGAATCAGCCCGCAGACGGCGGAGAGCAACAGCAGGTCGCGGGCGCTGAAGCGGCGGAACACCTTTTTACTCAACGCGAAGATCACCACTTCCGCCACCACGCCTAACGACCACAGATAACCGACCGCCGAGGCGGAATAGCCGGCCTGCTGCCAGTAGATGGCGCTAAAGCCATAGTAGGCGGCATGCGCTCCCTGCAGCAGACAAACGCAGGCGAGAAAGCGCCAGCTTTGGCGCACCAGCGTCAGCCAGGCCGCCATTCCGGCCCCCTGCTGCTGGCGCGACTCCCCCTGGGGCATCACCGACGGCTTAAGCAGCATGCCGAGCAGCATCGAGGCGACCCCCAGGCTTAGCATCAGCAGGATCGCCCGGTAATCGAACAGGCTCACCAGCTTGCCGGTCAGCGCCGAACCAATCACAAAGGCAATAGAGCCCCATAGCCGCACCCGGCCATAGTCCATGGTGATCTGCTTTTGCCAGGTGTTGGCCAGAGCATCCGTCAGCGGCACCAGCGGCGAAAAGAACAGGTTGAAGCCGATGATGATCGCCAGCAGCCATGCTACGTGGCTGCCGGCCCAGAAGGCCAGCGCGAAGAGCAAGGTTAACAGCGCCAGCACGCGCAGCGCGGCGATCAGCCGTGAGGGATCGCTCACCCGCGGGGCAATCAGCAGACTGCCGAGAAAACGGGCCACCAGACCGGCGCCAAGCAAAATGCCGATGGTTTCCGGAGTCAGCCCGTTTCCGGCCAGCCAGACGCTCCAGAAGGGCAGAAAAATACCGTAGCTAAAAAAGTAGGTGAAATAACTGAGCGCCAGCCAGCGCGTGGAGTGCAAGACCATGATTTCCTCCCGAATGGTGGCGATAGTCTGGCGATAAACCCCGGCGGGCGCAAGATGCTCTTGTCTGCTGATAGCTCGTTATTTATGCCCCCTCGATGATGATTTTCAGCGAAAAATTCAGCTTCTCTCCCGCGCCTAAAACTCGCAGCCCCGGCTGCCCGTCCATGTTGTGGGCGTTTACCGGATGGCTTTGCGGCTCGAGGCAAAGGAATGATTCACCTTGCATTCTGAACAGCATCAACCACGGAGTTTGCGATAGAATTGTGATATTCATCACGTCATTGCTTACCCTCGCCCGCCCGCCCCAGCCGGAATAACCCACGTTCAGCCAACGATCTTCACCGAACTGAGCCACGCTGAAATTGGCATAGTCGGGCAAGTTTCCTTGCCAGTTGAGAGGTAAGTGATTCTCCCCTTCCGGCCAGTAACCGCTGACCTGGAACTGAACCTTGCTGCGTTCATCGAAAGGGAAAAAGGGATGAAAGCCGCAGCCGTAAAGCGCAGGGACCTCCCCATAGTGGGTAAGCGTTAGCTCCGCTATCAGCTGGTTACGCAGCAACTGGTAGCGGAGCTGCGCCAGATAATCGAAACCGCAGGCATGCTGCCGACGCAGCTGTAATACACAATACTCGGCGCCGTACTCAATAATATCCCAGCGCTGTAACCAGCCGTCACCGTGAAGAAAGAAATACTCGTCGGCATGGTGGCGAGGCAGGACAATCTCCTGCCCATGAAAAATAAAACGGTTGCCGGCGACGCGATTGGCCAATGGCAGCATCGGAAACATGCCGCCGGCGGGATTTTCATATAGCACCGGCGCTTGATATTGCCGCGAGAATAAACTTTGCACTTTGCCGCCCAGAGAAGAGACGCACATCCGCAGATGCGCGTTCTCCAGAATCCACTCTTCCGCCATTAGCGCATCTGCTCCTGCTTCGCCGCATTCACGCCCGTATGACGCTGCGCCAGCTGCTCTTCCAGCGCTTCGAGGGTGATACCTTTCGTTTCCGGGACGTTGCGCAGGATATAGAGGTAGCCGGCAGCGCAAATGACACCATACAGCAGGAAGCTTCCTGCCGCGCCCAGACCGGCATTAAGCAGCGGGAAAGTATAGGTTAACAGGAAACAGGCGATCCACAGCGCCAGGGTACCTAAAGACATCGCGAGTCCACGTACGCGGTTGGGAAAAATCTCCGCCAGCAGCACCCAGGTCACCGGCGCCAGGGTCAACGCATAAATAGCAATCGCCGCCAGCACCAGCAACAGTACCGGCCACCCCATAATGCCCATGGCGTAAGCGCCGGCGATCAGCACATAGATCAGCGTCAATCCCGAAGCGCCAAGCAGCATTAATTTACGGCGACCGATTTTATCCACCAGCGGCAGCGCCGCAATGGTAAAGACCAGATTAACGACGCCCGTCGCGACGATAGATTTCAGCGTGCTGTTAATATCGAACCCCGCCGAGGCAAAAATCTCCTGCGCGTAGTTAAAGATGACGTTAATCCCACACCACTGCTGGAATATGGCGAGCACCATGCCAATGATCACAATCGGTTTCACCTGGGGAGCCAACAGCGCGCCGTAGGAGACTTTATTGTTATCCTTTTCCAGGGTATGCGCGATTTCACGCAGGATCCTGTCGGCATAGTCGGCAGAACCAATGCGTTCCAGCGCAGCCCGGGCGCGCTCCGGTTTACCGGCCTTCATGAGCCAGCGCGGCGACTCGGGGACAAAAAACATCAGGACCAGAAACGCCAGCGCCGGCACCAGTTCCGCACCGAACATCCAGCGCCAGCCCATCTGCCCATTCCAGCTGTCCACAATCATCTGCTGCGTCGCCCCCGGCTCCACCGGTTCAGCAATCATCAGATTGATTAACTGAGCGGCCAGTACGCCAATCACGATGGTGAGCTGATTGACCGCGACAAAACGCCCTCTTTTCTCTGCCGGACTGACTTCGGCAATGTAAAGCGGGCTGAGAGCGGAAGCCAGACCAATCCCTACGCCGCCCACAATGCGGTAAACCACAAACATATCGAAATGACTGGCGACCGCCGTCCCCCAGGCCGACGCGCTGAACAGCACGGCGGAAAGAATTAATGGCAGCTTGCGCCCCAGTTTGTCTGCGCACCATCCCGAAATTAATGCGCCGAAAATACAGCCCAACAGCGCTGAGCTCATCGCCCAGCCGGACTGCGCCGGGTCCGTAATTGAAAACCAGGCTTCATAAAATGGCTTAGCGCCGCCAATCACCACCCAGTCATAGCCAAACAGTAAACCACCGCAGGCGGCGACCAGACAAATCGTCCAGACGTAGCCCATTTTCAGATGTGTCTGCGCGTTGTTCATAATGATTCCTCTATAAGGGAAACGCAGGGAACAGTAGGGTTCAGGCGGGCCGAGCCCGCCCATTGAGGTTCAGGAAAAAATGCCGCTTTGCAGGGCATGGCGAATCAGATGCGCCTTATCATGAGCCGGATTTATTTGCAGAAGCTGCTGCATCCTCTGCTGGCAGGCGGATACGTTGCCCAGCCCCAGATGGCCCAGCGCTTCAATAAACAAGCAGTGCTGCAGATGTCTCTGCTGCGCTGATACATCGAGAACCACCAGGTCCGGAAGAGAGACGGCAAAAAAATCGACTTGCGGAACGTCATCCCGATGCTGCGCGGCCCAGTCGATAAAATGGCGGAAGTGCTGCTCGGCCTGCGCTGGGTTACCGCTCTTACGCAGCGCAATGCCCTGCCAGAAAAGGTAATCGGCGGGTTGATCGTTGTAGTACCGCCCGGCGTCCAGCGTTGAGCCCCCTTGCCGGGCAAGCTGGTAATATTCCGCCGCCTGCTGCGCATCCCCAGCCTGTTCTGCGCAGTAGCCCAGCAAATACCAGATATCGTTGTCCGTTTGCCCAGGCAGTCGCCCCTCCCCCAGATTGTCGGGATAGCGTAATGCGGCTTTCAGACAGTCCGTGGCCTGTTTAAACGCCCCACGCTCGATGAACTGTAATGCCAGATGGAGCTGATTGAGCAAATACTGGCCGGTGATTTTCCCTTCTCCTCCTTCCCAGGGATGGAATACGCGCGTATCCAGAATCGCGGCGGCATCGGCATAATGACCGGACGCGTTCCACAGGCTTAGCAGCTCAGCGGTCAGGTCGTCCCGCTTCAGCACCACGGCTTTACGTTCCACCAGCGTCGTCAGTCGCTCATGTACCGGCCTGGCCAGTAATTTTTGCAAAAAATCGAGTTCAAACAGGAAGCGCGCATTGTCCGGCTCCAGCGCTACGGCGCGTTGCAGATAAGCCAGCGCCTGCGTTGCATCCTGCTGTTTATTCCAGGAGTAAACGCCCAGCAGACGATGAGCGGGCGCATAATCGGGAGATTTTTCGAGCGTCTCGCGCCAGCAGCTCACCGCCTCGTCATAGCGACGTTTGCTGTACCAGAAGCAACCGAGTAGATAGCGGGCAAAAGCGCTGTCGCCCAGCGACTGCAGCATCTGAACTTCATCGAGCGAGTTAGGGAAACGAACATTGTGCGCATGGCAGTGCTCGGCGGCGGCAATAAACTGTTGGCGTTCATTGGCATCATCACTTAGCGACGCACGCCAGAGCATCGGCAGCGCTTCCTGACTGTCCAGAACCGCAAGAACCTCTTTCACCGCCGACGTCTGTCCGATAGAGAGCAGCCAGCCCGCCAGCAGGCTGGCGTTGACCCCTCTGCGCCCCGTGATGCGCAGCAGGGTTTCTCGCGCGTCGTCGCTCCGCTCAATCATCCAGCGCGCGCAGTGCAGCGGATAGCTCAATGGGTATTGCTCAAGAGAGGCGAAAATAAACTCCAGCGCTGCTTTCTTCTGCCCACTGTTGGCTAATGCCAGCGCTTTCAACCCCATCGCCAGAGGATTGCTGGCGTTGAACCGCAGACTGGTGTTTACTTTTTCCAGCGCATCGGCAACATCACCGCGCTTCATCGCCAGCCGCGCCAGCGACCACCAGGCGGCGTCACGGCAGTTACCGCTCCAGGAGGCTTTGTAATAGTGATCCCAGGCGCCTGCATCATCCCCCATCCTTTCCAGCACGCTGGCAAGCAGCATACTGGCTTCGCCATCTCGCGGGTTCTTATTCAAACGATGCGCGCGCTGTAGCGCAGCACGGGCACACTGTTCCGCCAGCGCCCAGTCGGCACTGTTGAACGCCAGGGTACCGAGGGCAACATTATTGCGATAATCCTGCGGATCGAGCTCAACCGCCCGACGATAGTAATCCCCGGCGTAGCGGCTTGCGTGGTTGTATTGTTCAAGGTGCTGGCCGATAAAATAGAGCTCGTCGCCATTGTGGATCGCTTCCGGTAACGCGGGCGCTATAGCTGGTTCGGGCAGCGGCGTCTGTTGGGTAATATGTTCCTGATAATCCAGCAGCGGCTGGTTCTCGGCGGTTTTCACTTTGAGGGTTAAGCGCCCGACGCAATTTTCCGACAGCGTCTGCTGCCAGCTCTCACCGGGCTTCAGCGTCAGCTGAGTTTCGTACAATGGCTGATGGTCAGCGCTGAGTTCAACCACGATATGATTTAGCGGAGCAATGGCATATACGCCAAGCTGCAGTTGCCCAGACTCGCGAACCAGCTTCAGTGCCAGCTGTGTATTGGCATTTTGCACCATCCCTAACTCGCTGTAGGGAAGGAAATTTTGCACAAACACCTTCTCTTCATAAGGCGCAAGCCACGTAAAGTCAGGCTGGTTATCGGTGAAGACGCCGGTCATCAGCTCAATATAAGGGCCATTTTCATCAGTCAGATTTCGATCCCAGGCCTGGCCAAAATCCCCGTACCCCCAGCTCCACTGTTTCTTGCCAGGAGAGACATGGTGATCGGCAACATGCAGTAACCCGCCTCGCTCGTCATGATGATAAGCGCCGACAAAATCGTAATCCGACTTCTCCGCCATATACGAAGTGGGTACCGGGACGTTTTTATAACGGGAGATATCAACCCCCGCAGAATAGTCCACTTTGTAGTAGGTACCGGTGGCAATCGGGAAAGCGGAAACATCACGCTTACCATGGTCGAATACAGCGGTGACATCGGGTGGGAATACACTCTGGTGGGCATCGCCGCCTTTTACTGCAGGGTTGGCCCACCACAGGAAATGGCGCGGCGTGACGTTACCATTGAAGATCTTGCCAGTGATTTCAATCAGCGCGCGGTCAGGATAGAGCGTAAACCCGGCCATAACCTGCAAACCGCGCATGGGCTCCGCTTCCCCCATCCATACGGTCTGCGCGCCGTTTTCTCCCTGCTGAATAGAAAAATCGACCGGCTTAAAGGTCGTCGGCCGGTGATGTTGCGGCCAGTTAAATTCGATTCCGCCGGAGATCCAGGGCCCGAGCAGCCCTACCAGGGCTGGCTTAACCACCTCATTGTAATAGACGAAATCACGTTGTTTGACTTTATCATATGCCCGGTGAATACGGCCGCCAAGCTCCGGTAGCAGCATGACCCGAAGGAAATCATTCTCCATCCACACTGCCTGATAATCGCGCATTTCGCGTTCGCCGGTCAGGGTATCAATCACGCCGTAGGGATAGACGCTGCCGGAAGATCCTTGATAAACACGTTTTTCCAGAAACATAGGGTTCGGATCTTCCGCTCCCGTCGTCCACGTTGGTAATGAAATGATTTCCTGCCAGACCTTAACCGAACCGTACATGATGCCTCCACTAAACAAAACGAAGTAAAAGTTGCAATAACAGGAGTCTATATCGCCAATTCGCTGTTAAAATGCGCAATGCTCACGCAATATAGTTAAGGGAGTTAAGTGTATGCAGCGTACTGGCTTTAATAACGCCCGGGTCCGGCAGGCCAATAAGTCGATTTTTCTTTCCCATCTGTGGCGGGAAAAGCAGCTCAGTAAATCACAGCTCTCTCAACTCACCGGTCTCTCCATTCCGGCGGTGAGCAATATTCTGGCCGAGCTGCTTAGCGAGGGATTGATCGGTCACTCAACGGAACACTTGAGCAAACGGGGCGTGAACAGCGGCAGCTACCAGATCCCCGAGCACGGCGCCTGGACACTGTGCATGAATATCACCCCGACCAGCATTGAATATCAGCTTGCCGACGCCCGCCTGCTGGCAGTGGATGGTCATCAGCATTTGCCGGTCAACGCGCCCACTCCTCAGGCCCTGCTTGAGGCCATCGTTGAATGCTGGCGGCATATCCACCGCCGCTACCCGCAGCACAGCATCAATCTCGCCCTTGGCGTGCATGGACAGGTTGATCCGATTACCGGCGTTTCACAAACCATGCCCCAGGCACGCTGGAAAACACCGATCGAAATAAAGTATCTGCTTGAGGAGCGGCTTGGCGTGCAGGTTCGGGTGGATAACGACTGCGTGATGCTGGCGCTGGCGGAGAAGTGGCAGCATCAGGGTACACAGCAGGATTTTTGCGTGATCAACGTCGACTACGGTATCGGCTCGTCATTTGTGATTAACGATCATATTTATCGCGGCAGTCTGTACGGCAGCGGGCAGATTGGGCATACGATTGTCAATCCTGACGGCAAAGCCTGCGACTGCGGAAGATACGGTTGCCTCGAAACCGTCGCCTCTCTCAGCGCGCTGAAAAAACAGGCCCGAATGTGGCTCAAAACGCAGCCTGAAGCAACGCTCTCCCCTGAGCAGTTAACCACGGCGTCGCTCATTGAGGCCTGGAAAGAGGGAGATGTGCAAATTCGCGCATGGGTTGATAACGCTGCCAACGCGATTGGCTTAAGCCTCTATAATTTCCTGAATATATTAAATATTAATCAAATATGGCTTTACGGGCGCAGCTGCGCCTTCGGTGAGCAGTGGCTGGAAAGTATCGTCAAACAAACGGGTTTCAACCCCTTTGACCACCGGGATACGCCGCGAGCGCACGCCACCCAAATTGGCTTTGGCCAGCTGACACGCGCCCAGCAGCTGATGGGGATAGGTTATCTGTACGTTGAGGAGCAATTGCAGACGCTGGTTTAGTCATAAACGAACGTGGCGGAGCGCAAATTTGTGTATTACGTTTAAATCACACGTCTCTCATAACGAGCTGATTATGAACACACTCCGCTATTTTGATTTTGGCGCTTCCCGCTCTCTGTTGCTGCTTATCGCCCGCATCGCCGTGGTGATTCTGTTTATTCTTTTTGGCTACCCCAAACTGCTGGGCTTTGACGGTACGGTGCAGTACATGGCCGCCTCCGGCGCGCCGATGCCGACCCTGGCGGCGATTATCGCCGTCATTATGGAAGTGCCTGCCGCGATTCTGATTGTGCTCGGCTTTTTCACCCGCCCGCTGGCGGTCATCTTTATTTTCTACACCCTGGGCACGGCGGTGATTGGCCATCACTACTGGGATATGACTGGCGATGCGGTATTGCCGAACATGATTAACTTCTGGAAAAACGTCAGCATCGCCGGCGCTTTCCTGCTGCTGGCCGTAACCGGCCCCGGGGCGATCTCCCTCGACCGCCGCTAATCTCCAGACGCAAAAAAGGCCGCATACGCGGCCTTTTTGATGTCAACGCTAACGCTTACGCATATACCGGGAAGCGGGCGCAGATATCCAGCACTTTACCTTTCACGCGCTCAATGACCGCGTCGTCATTGATATTGTCCAGCACGTCACACATCCAGCCAGCCAGCTCTTTGACTTCCGCTTCTTTAAAGCCGCGGCGAGTCACTGCCGGAGAACCGATACGGATACCGGAGGTTACGAACGGGCTCTTCGGATCGTTCGGCACGCTGTTTTTGTTGACGGTGATGTTGGCGCGGCCCAGGGCAGCGTCAGCTTCTTTACCGGTCAGGTTTTTATCCACCAGGTCCAGCAGGAACAGGTGGTTCTCAGTACCGCCAGACACCACTTTGTAGCCGCGGTTCAGGAACACTTCCACCATCGCTTTAGCGTTTTTCGCAACCTGCTGCTGGTAAACTTTAAACTCTGGCTCCATCGCTTCTTTCAGCGCCACCGCTTTCGCCGCGATAACGTGCATCAGCGGGCCGCCCTGCGCGCTTGGGAACACTGCAGAGTTCAGTTTTTTGTACAGCTCTTCGCTACCGCCTTTCGCCAGAATCAGGCCGCCGCGCGGACCCGCCAGGGTTTTGTGGGTGGTGGTGGTCACAACGTGAGCATGCGGAACCGGGTTCGGGTACACGCCAGCGGCAATCAGGCCTGCCACGTGCGCCATATCGACGAACAGGTAAGCGCCGATGCTGTCAGCGATTTCACGCATTTTCGCCCAGTCAACGATACCGGAGTAAGCGGAGAAACCACCGATGATCATCTTCGGTTTGTGTTCCTGAGCCTGCTTCGCCATGTCGTCGTAGTCAATTTTACCGGACTCATCAATACCGTAAGGGATGATGTTGTACAGTTTGCCGGAGAAGTTAACCGGGGAGCCGTGAGTCAGGTGGCCGCCCTGCGCCAGGTTCATACCGAGCACGGTGTCGCCCGGCTGCAGCAGCGCGGTGTAGACGGCAAAGTTAGCCTGGGAGCCGGAGTGCGGCTGGACGTTAGCATAGTCAGCGCCGAACAGTTCTTTCGCGCGGTCGATTGCCAGCTGTTCAACCACGTCGACGTATTCACAGCCGCCGTAGTAACGCTTGCCCGGATACCCTTCAGCATATTTGTTGGTCAGCTGAGAGCCCTGCGCCTGCATAACGCGCGGACTGGTGTAGTTTTCGGAGGCGATCAGTTCGATGTGCTCTTCCTGACGTACTTTTTCCTGCTCCATAGCCTGCCACAGTTCGGCATCATAATCGGCAATGTTCATTTCACGCTTTAACATCCGCATCTCCTGACTCAGCTAACAATAAAATTTCGGCCTAAAAAGGCGGTCCGATTGGACAACGGCCCACAGTATAACCGAATCATTCTGTGATAACAGGTCTTGACAAAGGATTTTACGCAAACGATTGGCTCCGCATGACACAAGGCTTTGAGCAATAACGCCTCTCTCAGTATCAACGGATTTCTTTTCAGGTTTGTGATGCAAATTCTTCATGTTGTAACTGGATCGGGGGAATGTGTTAAAGAACCATTTACAACGCAGGGTTATTTCTTTAAGATGCATTTAAAATGCATCATTAAGATAACACATAAGGAAGCACGCTATGCTTGACGCTCAAACCATCGCCACGGTAAAAGCCACCATTCCCCTGCTGGTAGAGACCGGCCCGAAATTAACCGCCCATTTCTACGATCGTATGTTCGCGCATAATCCGGAGCTCAAAGAGATCTTCAACATGAGCAACCAGCGCAACGGCGATCAGCGTGAAGCGTTATTCAACGCTATTGCCGCCTACGCCAGCAATATCGATAACCTGCCTGCCCTGCTGCCGGCGGTGGAAAAGATCGCCCAGAAACACACCAGCTTCCAGATCAAACCGGAGCAGTACAATATTGTTGGCAGCCATCTGCTGGCGACCCTCGATGAAATGTTCAGTCCGGGCCAGGAAGTGCTCGATGCCTGGGGTAAAGCCTACGGCGTGCTGGCGAACGTCTTTATCGGCCGTGAAGCCGAGATCTATCAGCAAAACGCCAGTAAAACCGGCGGCTGGGAAGGGACCCGCGCGTTTCGCATCGTGAAGAAAACCCCGCGCAGCCAGCTTATCACCAGCTTTGAGCTCGAACCGGTTGATGGCCAGCCGGTCGCCGATTACCAGCCTGGCCAGTACCTGGCCATCTGGCTGAAACCGGAAGGCTTCGAATATCAGGAAATCCGCCAGTATTCCCTGACCCGCAAAGCGGACGGCAAAGGCTACCGCATTGCGGTTAAACGCGAGGAAGGCGGTCAGGTTTCCAGCTGGCTGCATAACCATGCCAGCGAAGGCGATGTGGTCTATCTGGCCGCCCCGGCGGGAGATTTCTTCCTTAACGTTAAGCCGCAGACGCCAGTCACCCTGCTCTCCGGCGGCGTCGGGCAAACGCCGATGCTGGCGATGCTGGATGCGCTGGCGAAGAGCGGTCATCAGGGTCAGGTGAACTGGTTCCATGCGGCGGAAAATGGCGACGTTCACGCCTTTGCCGATGAAGTGAAGGCGCTCGGCGCGGCGCTGCCGGCGTTTACCTCTCACGTCTGGTATCGCACCCCGACTGAGGCCGACCGTCAGGCTGGACGTTTTGATAGCGAAGGTTTGATGGATTTAGCAGCAGTGGCGGACAATATTCGCGACCCGCAGATGCAGTATTATCTCTGCGGCCCGGTAGCGTTTATGCAGTTTGCAGCGAAGCAGCTGGTCGAATTAGGGGTCAACAAAGACAACATTCATTACGAATGCTTCGGCCCGCATAAGGTGCTGTAAGCCCCGACGACGCGGGGATCTGTAGGCCGGGTAAGCGCAGCGCCACCCGGCAATACTGCAGCGAGCGGCGAGCGTTAAATCGCCGCGTCGTCTTCTTCGCCGGTACGAATACGAATGACCCGCGCCACGTCGAAGACAAAGATTTTACCGTCGCCGATTTTACCGGTCTGTGCGGTACGGATGATGGTATCCACACAGGTATCGACGATATCGTCGGTCACCACAATTTCAATTTTTACTTTCGGCAGAAAATCGACCATATACTCGGCACCACGGTACAGTTCGGTGTGCCCTTTCTGGCGGCCAAAGCCTTTCACTTCCGTTACCGTCATCCCGGTGATGCCGACTTCGGCCAGCGCTTCACGCACGTCATCCAGTTTGAAAGGTTTAATAATCGCATCAATCTTTTTCATGGGGTTCCTGTCTTAATCGCGTAACCGGTTGCTTACCGTATCATAACTTGCGCTATAGTGCGGAGCTACTCTTTAAAGTCGTTGGCGTCGAGCTCATGGCGCGACAGCAGCTTATAGAATTCGGTGCGGTTGCGCCCTGCCATCCGCGCGGCGTGAGTGACGTTGCCCTTGGTAATTTGCAGCAGCTTGCGCAGGTAGTTCAGCTCAAACTGATTGCGCGCCTCCACGAAGGTCGGCAGCGCCGTGTTCTCGCCCTCCAGCGCTTGCTCAACCAGCGCGTCGCCGATCACTGGCGACGAAGTCAGGGCCACGCACTGCTCGATCACGTTCACCAGCTGGCGCACGTTGCCCGGCCATTTGGCGGCCATCAGCCGCTTCATTGCATCGCTGGAAAACGCCCGCACGAACGGCTTATGGCGATCGGCGGACTGACGCAGCAGATGGTTGGCCAACAGCGGGATGTCTTCCGTACGTTCGGAGAGCGGCGGTATTTTCAGGTTCACTACGTTGAGGCGGTAGAACAGGTCTTCACGAAACTCGCCGCGGGCCATCGCCTTCGGCAGGTCGCGGTGGGTGGCGGAGATAATCCGCACGTTGATTTCGATATCGCGGTTGCTGCCCAGCGGGCGCACCTTGCGCTCCTGCAGGACGCGCAGCAGCTTCACCTGCAACGCAACCGGCATATCACCGATCTCGTCGAGAAACAGCGTACCACCCTCAGCGGCCTGGAATAATCCTTCACGGTTACTGACCGCGCCGGTAAAAGCGCCCCGCGCATGGCCAAACAGTTCGGATTCGAGCAGCTGTTCCGGCAGCGCGCCGCAGTTGATCGCCACGAACGGCTTATCATGACGCGGGCTGGCGTTGTGGATCGCCTGGGCGACGATCTCCTTCCCGGTCCCGCTCTGGCCATTAATCAGTACGCTGACATCCGATTGCGCCACCATCCCGGCCTGCTCAAGCAGGCGCAGCATCAGCGGGCTGCGGGTTACAATCGCCTGGCGCCAGGCTTCGTCGGTGGCCGGCGAGCGCTGCTCCAGCGCCTCATCAATGGCTTTATATAAGGCATCTTTATCGACCGGCTTGGTCAGGAAGCTGAACACCCCCTGCTGGGTAGCCGCCACGGCGTCGGGAATCGAACCGTGAGCGGTGAGAATGATCACCGGCATGCCGGGGTGGCCCTTCTGGATCTCGCTAAACAGCTGCAGGCCGTCCATTTCATCCATCCGCAGATCGCTAATCACCAGATCCACTTTCTCACGCCCCAGCACGCGCAGCGCTTCCGGCCCGCTCTCGGCGGTGACCACGCTGTAGCCTTCGCTGACCAGGCGCATGCCCAGTAGCTTCAACAGTCCCGGATCGTCATCCACCAGCAGTAAACGCGCCGGTTTACGGATCGTCATGGATCACCTCCGGCACTTTTTCGCTGCCGAAATTGCCGCCCGGCTTGCGGCTGGAGAGCTGGCGTTCGATATCCGTCAGGTTCTCCAGCTTGCGGGTGGTCAGCTCCAGCTGCTCGCGCAGCGCCAGCTCCTGCTGACGCAGTGTCTCCAGTTCGCTATCGCTGGACTGCTGAAGCTTCGCGTAACGGGCACGCTCTTCCACCAGCTGCAGCTGACGGGTCTGGCCGTCGCGCCAGAGCTGATACAGCGGGCGGACCTGAACGGCGATTTGCGGGCTGAAGGTATCGAGACGCGCCACCAGGTCGCGGCGCTCCTCAGGGGTAATTTTAGCATCAGCAAGCAGGATGCCGCGACGGAACGCGTCCTGCCAGCTGTCGTCGGTATGGCGTTTCGCCTCCGCCCGCGCCTGCGCCGGCGCGAGGCGATCGGCACAGTCAATGCCCCGCAGCCAGTAGAGGGGATTTTTGTCGCTGGCATCGCTGCTGTGCGCCCAGATATCCGCGCAGTCTACCGCGACAAAATCGGCCACCTGATGCTGCGCCTGCCCGGGGGCGGCGGTACCTTCCGCGGTATGCGGTGAAAAGCCGGCGGAACACCCCGCCAGCGTCAGACAAGCAATGCCTGAAAGCAGCCATCCGCTGAGGGAACGGCGCCAGGCCAGGAATTGGGACATAGTTCCCCGATATCGATTCATAAGTTGGATTATTCCGGCGCTGAGGGAAGCGTAATGCGAAAACAGACCTGCCCGGCGGGCGCATCAACTAAGCTGAGCTCCCCTTGCATCTGCCGGACGCAGTCGCGGGCGATACTCAACCCCAGTCCACTGCCCTTAACGGCCCCTTTACGCTGGTGACTCCCCTGGTAAAAAGGCTCGAATATCATGTTTTTTTCCGCGGCCGGGATCGGTTCGCCGCTGTTGGCGACATCAATACGCACCTGATCTCCGTGCCGGTAGCTATGGATACGGATGTTACCGGATTCAGCGCCATAGTGCACCGCATTGGAGTAGAGATTATCCATTACGCTTATCAATAGCGCAGGCTCTGCCAGGCAACGCCGCGCCTGCAGCGTCAGTTCGGTATGCATCAGTTTAGCCCGCGCGGGCAGGCTGTGCGCCGCCACGACGTTTTCCACCAGGTCCACCAGGTCCACCGCTTCGCGAGCCACCGGGCCGTCGGCCTGTTTTCGGTTATAGTCCAGCAGCTGTTCAATCAGCTTTTGCAGGTTACGGCTACTGCTGTCGAGGATCTCGACAATCTCCTGCTGCTCAGGGGTCAGGGGCCCCGCGACCCGGTCGGCCAACAGCTCGGTACCTTCACGCATACTGGCCAACGGGGTTTTCAGCTCATGCGACAGATGGCGAAGAAATTGATGCCGCTGCGACTCCAGCCACGCCAGGCGCTCGCTGAGCCAGATGATGCGCTTGCCCACCGATCGCAGCTCGCGCGGGCCGGTAAACAATGCGGCGTCGTCCAGCGACTTCCCTGCCCCCAGCTGATTGATCATTCTTTCGATGCCTTTCACCGGGCCGATAATCATGCGGGTGAAGAGTAGCACCAGCGCCAGGCTCAGCAGAAACAGCACCAGCGCCTGCCAGCCAAAAAACTGGCCGCGTTCGGCTATCTCCTGCTGCAGCTGTTGGCCACGAGAATAGACGACCGCCCGGGTCGCCTGCACCATATCGCTGTTATTACTGGCGAAAACTTCCAGTCTGGCGGCTGCCTGGGCATCGGGGCCGCTATTTTTACACTGCAGCTGCGCCAGATCGCTGACATCCTGACGCAGCGCCTGCCAGAGCTTCTCGTCCGGCAGCACGCCGGCGTGGGCGTCCAGCATCTGGCTGTAGCGCTGCCGCTGGTTTTGATAGACGCGCGCCAGCGTCGGATCGTCCAGCACGCAGTACTGGCGATAGCTGCGCTCCATCTCCAGTGCGGCATTGATCATCGCCTCGCTGCGTCGGGCGTCGACCAGGGTGGTACGGTTAATATGCGCCGCCTGGGCGCTGAGGGCGTTCAGGCTCTGCCAGGCCTGCCAGGCCAGCACCAGCAATGGCAGCAGGATCAGCACAAAGGAGAGCGTCACCAGCTGACGCAGCGAACGGGGGAAAAGAGAGAGTCGCTTCAAGGATGTTGTCTCAATCATTAGCTCTGGTCGATGCTAACTGAGGAGCGCGCCGGAGAAAAGCGCTACCGCTGGTTACTGCGCCGCAGAAACAACAAAGCCAGGCGCAAGGCCTGGCTTTGTTCAGGAATGAGGCGGTGCCTTACTCGACGTTTCGCCCGATGTCTGATAAAGCCAGGCTGTTATCAGGAGTTGGACGGCAGGCACCTGTTTGTGCGTCATTCGAAGTTTATGTAGCGCGTCCCGAAGGGGCTGACATAAGAAGGTGAATGAGCCACTGGTTAATATTATGCATGAACTATGCCAGCCCTCAAAACATTTTATTAACATATTGATATATATGGCTTTAACCGCAGGAACAGTCGTACTACCACTGTTTATTTTTCACCCGCATTGTCGCTATTTAGCGACACCAAATAGGCTACCGATTACTCATCATTTAAATCAATAACTTAAGTGTCGCCTATTGGCGACACTGCAATATCGCAGTTGTCGGCAATTCCCGACACCCCGGCGTGCCGACCATCACAGATAAAAAAAAGCCCCCTGTCAGGCAGGGGGCTGATACGTTCGCGTGAAGCGCGGCGGGAAGATTAACCCAGCTGTTTACGCGCGTTACGGAAGATACGCATCCACGGGCTATCCTCGCCCCAGTTCTCCGGGTGCCAGGAGTTGCTTACGGTGCGGAAGACGCGTTCCGGGTGAGGCATCATGATGGTCGCGCGCCCGCTTTCGCTGGTCACCGCGGTGATACCGTTCGGGGAACCGTTCGGGTTCGCCGGATAGGTTTCGGTCACTTTGCCGAAGTTATCCACGAAGCGCAGCGCCACCAGACCTTTGCTCTCCAGCTGGGCCAGATGCGCGCTGTCGCGCACTTCCACCTGACCTTCGCCGTGGGAGACCGCAATCGGCATCCGTGAGCCAACCATGCCTTCCAGCAGCAGGGATGGGCTTTGCGTCACTTCCACCAGGCTAAAGCGCGCTTCAAAGCGGTCAGACTGGTTGCGCACAAAGCGCGGCCACAGGTCGCTGCCCGGGATCAGCTCGCGCAGGTTGGACATCATCTGACAGCCGTTGCACACGCCGAGCGCCAGCGTCTGCGGACGATGGAAGAAGGTCGCGAACTCATCGCGCACGCGCTCGTTGAACAGAATCGACTTCGCCCAGCCCTCGCCCGCGCCCAACACGTCGCCGTAGGAGAAGCCGCCGCAGGCTACCAGGGCATGGAAATCGCCCAGACCGGTCCGGCCGGCCAGCAGGTCGCTCATATGCACGTCGATGGCGTCAAAGCCGGCACGATGGAAGGCGGCCGCCATTTCAACGTGGGAGTTCACCCCCTGCTCGCGCAGGACGGCCACTTTCGGCCGCGCGCCGGTGGCAATGTACGGGGCGGCGACGTCGTCGTTAATATCAAACGAGAGCTTCACATTGAGGCCCGGGTCGGCATCATTGGCTTTCGCCTCATGCTCCTGATCGGCGCAGGCCGGGTTGTCGCGCAGACGCTGCATCTGCCAGGTGGTTTCCGCCCACCACATGCGCAGCGTGGTGCGGCTTTCGCTGAACACCGTCTGACCGCCGGCGGTCAGCACGAAGCGATCGCCCTCAACCGCTTTACCGAGGTAATGCACGCAGTCCGCCAGGCCGTTAACCGCCAGAATGGCTTCCACCGCCTCACGGTCTGCGGCGCGGACCTGAATCACCGCCCCCAGCTCTTCGTTGAACAGCGCGGCCAGATGGTCGTCGCCCAGCGCGGCGATATCCGCTTCCACGCCGCAGTGGCCGGTAAAGGCCATTTCCGCCAGGGTCACCAGCAGACCGCCGTCGGAGCGGTCGTGGTAGGCCAGCAGTTTACGCTGCGCCACCAGGGCCTGCATCGCATTCCAGAAGCCTTTCAGTTGCGCGACATCGCGCACGTCAGCCGGCTTGTCGCCGAGCTGGCGATAGACCTGCGCCAGCGCCGTCGCGCCCAGCGCGTTGTGCCCTTTACCGAGGTCGATCAGCAGCAGGGCGTTATCTTCCGTCGAAAGCTGCGGCGTGACGGTATGACGGACATCTTCGACACGGGCGAAGGCAGAGATGACCAGCGACAGCGGAGAGGTCATCTCGCGCTGCTCGCTGCCTTCCTGCCAGCGGGTTTTCATCGACATCGAGTCTTTACCGACCGGAATGGTCAGGCCCAGCGCCGGGCACAGCTCTTCGCCCACCGCTTTCACCGCCTCATACAGGCCAGCGTCTTCACCCGGGTGGCCGGCGGCGGCCATCCAGTTAGCCGACAGCTTCACGCGGTTCAGCTCGCCAATCTGCGTGGCGGCGATGTTGGTCAGCGCTTCGCCGACCGCCAGACGGCCAGAGGCCGCGAAGTCCAGCAGGGCGACCGGGGCGCGCTCGCCCATCGCCATCGCTTCGCCATAGTAGCTGTCGAGGCTGGCGGTGGTCACCGCGCAGTTGGCCACCGGGATCTGCCACGGGCCAACCATCTGGTCGCGGGCGACCATACCGGTCACGGTGCGGTCGCCGATGGTGACGAGGAAGGTTTTCTCGGCCACCGTCGGCAGATGCAGAACGCGGTTAACCGCATCGGCAAGGGTAATCGGTTGGCGATCCAGCGCGCTACCCTGAGCTTTCAGAGTCTGCACGTCGCGGGTCATTTTCGGCGTTTTGCCGAGCAGGACGTCCAGCGGCAAGTCGATCGGCTGCTCGTTAAAGTGGCTGTCGCTCAGGCTCAGATGCTGCTCAGCGGTAGCTTCGCCGATAACGGCATAAGGCGCGCGCTCGCGGCGGCACAGTTCGTCGAACAGCGGCAGCTGCTCCGGGGCGACCGCCAGAACATAACGTTCCTGCGATTCGTTACACCAGATCTCCAGCGGACTCATCCCTGGCTCATCGCTGAGAATATCGCGCAGCTGGAATTTACCGCCGCGGCCGCCGTCGCTCACCAGCTCCGGCATAGCGTTGGAGAGACCGCCGGCGCCAACGTCGTGGATAAAGAGGATCGGGTTGGCGTCGCCCAACTGCCAGCAGCGGTCGATCACTTCCTGACAGCGGCGCTCCATTTCCGGGTTGTCACGCTGTACGGAGGCGAAATCGAGATCGGCATCGGACTGGCCGGAGGCCATAGAAGACGCCGCGCCGCCGCCGAGGCCGATGTTCATCGCCGGGCCGCCCAGCACGATCAGCTTCGCGCCGACGGTAATCTCGCCCTTCTGCACGTGCTCACCGCGGATGTTGCCGATACCGCCGGCCAGCATGATCGGTTTGTGGTAGCCACGCAGCTCTTCGCCATTGTGGCTGGTGACTTTCTCTTCATAGGTGCGGAAGTAGCCGTTCAGCGCCGGACGACCAAATTCGTTGTTAAACGCCGCGCCGCCCAGCGGGCCTTCGGTCATGATGTCCAGGGCGGTGACAATACGATCCGGTTTACCGAAATCTTCTTCCCACGGCTGTTCGAAGCCCGGGATACGCAGGTTGGAAACCGAGAAGCCCACCAGGCCCGCTTTCGGCTTCGCGCCGCGGCCGGTGGCGCCTTCATCGCGGATTTCGCCGCCGGAGCCAGTTGCCGCGCCCGGCCATGGAGAGATGGCCGTCGGGTGGTTATGGGTTTCCACCTTCATCAGAATGTGCGCCGGCTCCTGATGGAAGTCGTAGCGCCCGGTCTGATGGTCGGCGAAATAGCGCCCGACTTCAGACCCTTCCATCACCGCGGCATTATCTTTATAGGCCGACAGCACGTAGTCCGGCGTTTTTTCAAAGGTGTTTTTGATCATTTTGAACAGCGACTTCGGCTGCTGTTCGCCGTCGATGATCCAGTCGGCGTTGAAAATCTTGTGGCGACAGTGCTCTGAGTTCGCCTGGGCGAACATATACAGCTCGATATCGTTCGGGTTGCGTCCCAGGCGGGTAAACGCATCCTGCAGGTAGTCAATTTCGTCGTCGGCCAGCGCCAGACCCAGACGGAGGTTGGCGTCAATCAGCGCCTGACGCCCTTCGCCCAGCAGGTCGACGCTGGTGACCGGCGTCGGCTGATGGTGAGCAAACAGCTTCTCGCCCGCTTCCAGCTCGTCGAAGACGCTCTCCATCATGCGGTCGTGCAGCTCCGCCGCCACCGCGGCCCACTGCGCTTCGGTCAGGGTTGAGGCTTCAACGTAATACGCCACGCCGCGCTCAAGACGCACAACCTGCGCCAGACCGCAGTTGTGAGCGATATCGGTAGCTTTAGAAGACCAGGGAGAGATGGTGCCAGGGCGAGGGGTCACGAGCAGTAATTTACCGGTCGGGGTATGGCTGCTTAAGCTCGGGCCATACTGAAGCAGTCGCGCCAGGCGCTCGCGATCGTCAGCGCTCAGCGGGGCATTCAGATCGGCAAAATGAATATATTCGGCATATATGGCGCTTACCGGAAGGTTGGCCGCCTGAAATCGTGCCAGCAGTTTATTAATACGGAATGCCGACAGTGCAGGTGAACCACGCAAAATTTCCATCATAAGTCTCTCGTCTTCGAAGCTTTCAGGGTGAGCCAGGGGGGGAAACGGGCGTCATTATAGTGAATCCTGCGCCCCGACGAAACCGTTTGCGTAGAAATAAAATCATTGATGCTGTTTATCAATAAATGTGACGACCATCGCGAATAAGTTGCCAACTGGCGCATTATTAAGCAGAATGCCGCACATTCGACGACAACCTTGCGTTTTTTCCGGACATCGCCTGCTGAGGAACCTGAAGCTGCAGAAGATTAACTCTCTGAAAAAATTAAAGATTAATTATCTGCTGATCGGCATTGTCACCCTTTTGCTGGCGGCGGCCCTGTGGCCGTCGATCCCCTGGTCTGGTAAACCCGAGAACCGGGTGGCGGGCATTATCGCTCGCGGCGAGCTGCGCATCAGCACTATCAACTCGCCAATGACCTTCGCCACCATGAACAATAAAGCGTTCGGTCTGGATTATGAACTGGCGAAGCAGTTTGCCGACTACCTTGGCGTAACGCTTAAGATAACCGTCCGGCAAAACATCAGCCAGCTGTTTGACGACCTCGACGACGGTCAGGCCGATATGCTGGCCGCCGGACTGGTCTATAACCAGGAGCGAGTGAAAAACTATCAGGCCGGCCCCACCTACTATTCTGTTTCGCAACAGCTGGTCTACCGCGTCGGCAATACCCGGCCGCGCACCCTCGCGGCGCTGACCGCCGAGCAGCTCACTATCGCTCCGGGCCACGTGGCGATCAACGACCTGCAGACCTTAAAAGCCGAGAAATACCCGGATCTTGCCTGGCGCGTGGACGAAAAACGCGGTACCACGGCGCTGATGCAGGCGGTGATTGACGGTAAACTTGATTACACCATCGCCGACTCGGTGGCCGTCAGCCTGTTTCAGCGCGTCCATCCGGAGCTGGCGGTGGCCCTCGATATCACCGACGAACAGCCGGTCACCTGGTTTAGCGCCCGGGACGACGATAATTCGCTGTCGGCGGCAATGCTTGATTTCTTCAACAACATCAATGAAGACGGCACCCTGGCGCGCCTGGAGGAGAAATACCTCGGCCACGGCAACGATTTCGATTATGTCGATACCCGCACCTTCCTGCGCGCGGTGGAAAATATTCTTCCGGAGGTGCAGCCGCTGTTTGAAAAATACGCCCGCGAGATTGACTGGCGCCTGCTGGCCGCCATCGCCTGGCAGGAATCCCACTGGGATCCGCAGGCCACCTCCCCCACCGGCGTGCGCGGTATGATGATGCTCACACGCAATACGGCGCAAAGCCTGGGTCTAACCGACCGCACCGATGCGGCGCAGAGTATCGACGGCGGCATGCGCTACCTGCAGGATATGATGGATAAAGTGCCGGATTCGATCCCGAAAGATGAACGCATTTGGTTTGCGCTGGCCGCTTATAATATGGGTTATGCCCATATGCTGGACGCCATGGCGCTCACCCGCAAACAGAAAGGCAATCCTAACAGCTGGGCGGACGTTAAGCTGCGTTTACCCTTGCTGAGCCAGAAACCCTATTACAGCAAACTAAAATACGGCTATGCCCGCGGCCATGAGGCCTACGCCTATGTGGAAAACATCCGCAAATATCAGATAAGCCTTGTCGGCTATTTGTCAGAGAAGGAGCGCCAGCAGCAGCAAACGCTGGCCCTGGCGGAGGATTACCCGGCCGTGCTCCCCAATGAGCTCGAACAGCCGCAGGAGACCACCCTGCCCTTTTTCAAGTTTCGCGCCGATAAGCAGATGGATAATGCCCGGATGAAACTCCCCGGCCACCTGTATTAACTTTCCCCAGTCTGCTCCCGGGCTTTCTTCAGCGCTTTTTTCTCTTCCCGCCGCCAGCGGAAGAAGTCGCTCAGCATGGCAGAGCAGGACTCTGCCAGCACGCCTTCGCTAATCTCAACCCGATGGTTCATTCCCGGGTGGTGCAGAACATCCATCAGCGAGCCGGCGGCGCCGGTCTTGGCATCCCTGGCGCCAAACACCAGGCGGGCGATACGGCTGTGCACCATCGCGCCCGCGCACATGACGCAGGGCTCGAGGGTCACGTACAGCGTGGCGTCGATCAGTCGGTAGTTTTGCAGCACCAGTCCGCCCTGGCGTAAGGCCATAATCTCCGCATGGGCGGTGGGGTCGTGACGGCCTATCGGCCGGTTCCAGCCCTCGCCAATGACCTGATTGTTATGCACCAGCACCGCGCCCACCGGCACCTCGCCCTCTTCCCAGGCGCGTTTCGCCAGCGTCAGGGCATGACGCATCCAGTATTCATCATTGAGTTCGAGGTCAGACACAGCGGCCACTCCAGCAGAAAAAGCGGGGCGCATTATACATGGGCGCTATCAATTACACACTATTACTCCAGCTGCTGAAGCTCTCCCTGAGGGGTTACCCGCCAGCGATGCTGGCAAAAGCCGAGCAATGGATTATCCTGCTCACTATCGCTATAGCCGCTATACAGCCGCAGCGGGGCGCCAATCTTTTTCTCCAGCTGTACCACCTTTTCATGCCCCAGGCAGCGCAGGGTCAATACCCAGCCGCCCCAGCGGCGCGCGGTGCGGCTGGCTATCAAATTCACCCGCGGCAACCAGAGGGTATCGCGATAGACCTGCTCCACCAGCGACTGCGGCGAGCCGGTGATCAACCAGACGTCGGCATCGGTGCTGGTCAGGTAGGCGGTAAGCCGCGCATGAACTACCGGAAACGCCGTCACATGATGGCGAAACCAGCCGACAAACTCCGCTTCCAGCCGCTTTAGCACCGCCTCGCGGCGGCCAAAGGTTGTCGCCCACAGCAGGAGGCTCATCGGCCAGCGCGCCGCCCGTCCGCTCACTGCCAGTCCGGCAAGGATCACCGGCCCCATCGGCACCACCAGCAACAGGTTCAGCGGCAAATGGCGCAGCAGATAGCGCAGAAAACTGCCGAACATATCCTGTTGGTGTAAGGTTCCGTCCAGATCGAAAAACACCACTCTCCGTTCAGTGTGCAGCAAACTGCCTCCTTTATCTCAGAACTCGCTTCTCGTTAGGGTAAGCTTAACAGCCTGACGCCATGTCGAGGGAAAACATCCCCTGCCGTTAAGAAAGAATTAAAGTAGCAGGCGAAGGAAAAATTGTGGCTTAAGAATTTTTAATTCATGGTATACCCCTTATAATCGAATAAAAATTCTGTCAGTCACGAGCCGGACGGCTCCAGCGGAGCTCCAATGAACTGTTTAACGCGTATTCGTCAGCGCTATCCCACCCTGGCGGCGAGCGACAAAAAGTTGGCCGATTATATTCTGAGCCAGCCCGATGAGACCCGGCACCTCAGCTCGCAGCAGCTGGCGGCGGAAGCCGGTGTGAGTCAGTCCAGCGTGGTTAAATTTGCCCAGAAGCTGGGATTCAAAGGCTTTCCGGCGCTGAAGCTGGCCCTTAGTGAAGCGCTGGCGAGTAGCCCGGATCCGCACTCCGTCCCGGTGCATAACCACATTCGCGGTGACGATCCGCTGCGTCTGGTCGGCGAGAAACTCATTAAAGACAATGTCGCCGCCATGCATGCCTCGCTGGACGTCAACACTGAAGAGACGCTACGGGAAGCCGTCACGCTGCTGCGCAACGCCCGGCGAGTGATCGTCACCGGGATTGGCGCCTCCGGCCTGGTGGCGCGTAACTTTAGCTGGAAGCTGATGAAGATCGGCATCAACGCTGTTTCTGAGCAGGATATGCATGCCCTGCTGGCGACGGTGCAGGCCATGTCCAGCGACGATCTTCTGCTGGCGATCTCTTACTCCGGCGAGCGCCGGGAGATCAATATGGCGGCCGGTGAAGCGCTGCGCGTCGGCTGTAAGATCCTGGCGATCACCGGGTTTAGCCCGAACGCCCTGCAACAGCAGGCGACCCACTGCCTGTATACTATCGCCGAAGAACAGGCGACGCGCAGCGCGGCCATCTCCTCCACCAGCGCGCAAATGATGCTCACCGATCTGCTGTTTATGGGGCTGGTGCAGCAGGATCTGGAGCGGGCGCCGGAGCGCATTCGCCATAGCGAAGCGCTGGTGAAAAAGCTGGTCTGAGCAGAAAATGGGCGTATAATGCCCGCCCTGTTTGTGTTGTTTCTGAGACTTTCCTGATGGCGCTGTTAATTACCAAAAAATGCATCAACTGCGATATGTGCGAGCCGGAGTGCCCGAATGAGGCCATTTCGATGGGTGAGAGCATTTATGAGATTAACAGCGACCGCTGCACCGAGTGCGTGGGTCATTACGACACGCCAACCTGCCAGAAAGTGTGCCCGATCCCGAATACGATCCTGAAAGATCCGGCACACGTCGAGAGTGAAGAACAGCTGTGGGATAAATTCGTGCTGATGCACCACGCGGATAAAATTTAACCGCCCTCCTGGCTAGCTTTCGACAATCACCGTGGCGCAGGCGTAGTGGCGTTCATCAGCGAGAGTAACGTGAATAGCGCTTACTCCCATGCGTTCAGCTAAAAGGTTTGCTTCACCCCATAGCCGCAGCTTCGGCTTGCCCAGCTCGTCGTTGTAAACCTCGAACTGGTTAAACGCCAGCCCGTTACGGATCCCGGTTCCCAGCGCTTTCGCCGCCGCTTCCTTGACCGCAAAGCGTTTCGCCAGGAAACGCACCGGCTGCTGGTGCTGCTCCCAGATGCTCCATTCATGGTCGCTCAGCACCCGGCGGGCAAGGCGATCGCCGCTGCGGGCGATCACCGCTTCGATGCGGGCGATCTCGACGATGTCGGTACCCAACCCGAGAATGGCCATTAGCCGCGCGCTTCCAGCATCAGACGCTTCATTTCCGCCACCGCCTCTTTCAGGCCGCTCATCACCGCACGGCCAATAATCGCGTGACCGATATTCAGCTCATGCATTTCCGGCAGCGCAGCAATCGCTTTCACGTTGTGGTAGGTCAGACCGTGGCCGGCATTCACCTTCAGGCCGAGGCTGGCGGCGTAGGTGGCCGCTTTGGCAATACGTTCCAGCTCCCTGGCCTGCTCGGCGTCGGTTTTGGCATCGGCATAGCAGCCGGTGTGGATTTCGATATAGGGCGCGCCAACGTCCGCCGCCGCTTTGATCTGCGCTTCATCCGCATCGATAAACAGGGAGACCAGGATGCCGGCATCCGCCAGGCGTTGACAGGCATCGCGCATCTTGTCGCGCTGGCCGGCGACGTCCAGCCCGCCTTCGGTGGTCACTTCCTGACGCTTCTCCGGCACCAGGCAGCAGAAGTGCGGTTTGGTTTCGCAGGCGATCGTCAGCATCTCTTCGGTGACCGCCATTTCAAGATTCATGCGGGTGTGCAGCGTCTGGCGCAGGATACGCACATCGCGATCGGTAATATGGCGACGGTCTTCGCGCAGATGCACGGTAATGCCGTCGGCGCCGGCCTGTTCGGCAATGAAAGCCGCCTGAACCGGATCCGGGTAAGCGGTGCCGCGGGCGTTACGCAAGGTCGCGATATGGTCAATATTGACCCCTAACAATAATTCAGCCATGACAATCCTCGTTAATCATTATTCGTATTATCGGCTCGCGCCTTTCGCGCGGGCATAAACTGGCGAAACAACTCCCGGCTCTTGAGCGGTTTGCCGCCGAGATAGGGCTTCAGGGCGATACGGGTAAAGCGCTTCGCGGCGCGCAGCGTATCAACATCAGGAAACTCGCGACTCGCCAATGCTTTCAAATGGTGCCCGGTAAACGTGTTGTTATCAATCACCAGGCTGGCAATAAAGCCTTTTTCTTCACGATAGCGGTAGGTCATGGTGTCGTCTACCGGCTCGCCGCTCCCGGCGCAGTGGAGAAAATCCACGCCATACCCCAGGTGCCCGAGCAGCGCCAGCTCAAAACGCCGCAGCGCGGGCTCCGGCGAGCCGCTGGCCCCGGCGAGCGCCTGAATGCAGTGCAGGTAGTCGAAAAAGAGTTCGGAGAAGCGTGTTTCGTGCTCCAGCACGCGGGAGATAAGCTCGTTAACGTAGAGACCGCTGTAGAGGGTGATGCCGCTGAGCGGCAGCGCCAGCGAAACGGCTTCCGCGCTGCGCAGGGTTTTGACTTCGCCGCGACCGCCGAAGCGAACCAGCAAGGGGGTAAAGGGCTGTAAAGCGCCTTTGAGATTAGAGCGTTTGGAGCGTGCGCCCTTGGCAACCAGGCGCACACGACCGGATTCTTCCGTGAAGACGTCCAGCATCAGGCTGGTTTCGCTCCACGGACGGCTATGCAGGACAAAGGCGCGCTGCCATCCATCCACGTTGCGTTAACTCAGAGGTCGTCAACGTAACCGAGACTGCGCAGGGCGCGCTCGTCATCGGCCCAGCCGGATTTCACTTTCACCCACAGCTCGAGGTGCACCGGCGCTTCAAACATCTCCTGCATGTCCTTACGCGCTTCGATACCGATGGTTTTAATTTTGGCGCCTTTGTTGCCAATCACCATCTTTTTCTGCCCTTCGCGCTCGACGAGGATCAGGCCGTTGATATCGTAACCGCCGCGCTCGTTGCTGACGAAACGTTCGATTTCCACGGTGACGGAGTACGGCAGCTCAGCGCCGAGGAAACGCATCAGTTTTTCACGGATGATTTCGGAGGCCATAAAGCGTTGTGAGCGATCGGTAATATAATCTTCCGGGAAGTGATGGATCGCTTCCGGCAGATGCTTACGCACGATCGCCGCGATGGTATCAACGTTGGTGCCGGTTTCCGCTGAGATCGGTACGATATCGAGGAAATTCATCTGGCTGGCGAGGAACTGCAGGTGCGGTAACAGATCCGCTTTTTCCTGCACGTTATCCACCTTGTTGACCGCGAGGATCACCGGCGCTTTCGCGTCGCGCAGCTTGTTGAGCACCATCTCGTCGTCCTGCGTCCAGCGAGTGCCTTCCACCACGAAGATGACCAGTTCCACGTCGCCAATCGAACTGCTGGCCGCTTTGTTCATTAAGCGGTTAATGGCACGCTTCTCTTCCATATGCAGGCCCGGAGTATCAACGTAAATCGCCTGATACGGCCCTTCGGTATGGATACCGACGATGCGGTGACGGGTGGTCTGCGCTTTACGGGAGGTGATCGAGATCTTCTGCCCAAGCAGCTTATTCAACAGCGTGGATTTACCAACGTTTGGACGACCCACGATGGCGACAAACCCACAATAACTTTTTTCTTCGCTCATTCCAGCTCCAGCTTTTTCAGCGCCTGTTCGGCGGCAGCCTGCTCCGCCTTACGACGGCTGGAACCTGTGCCAACCACCGGTTCACTCAGGCCACTGACCTGGCAGTGGATAGTAAATTCCTGATCGTGCGCTTCGCCGCGAACCTGGACCACCAGGTAAGACGGCAGCGGCAGATGACGTCCCTGCAGATACTCCTGCAGACGCGTCTTCGGATCCTTTTGCTTATCGCCCGGACTGATTTCGTCCAGACGGGTCTGGTACCAGGAGAGGATTAAGCGTTCAACGTTCTGAATATCACTGTCGAGGAAAACCCCGCCAATTAACGCTTCAACGGTATCCGCGAGAATCGATTCGCGACGGAAACCGCCGCTTTTCAGCTCTCCCGGCCCGAGGCGCAGACACTCGCCCAGCTCAAACTCGCGGGCGATCTCCGCCAGCGTGTTGCCACGCACCAGCGTCGCGCGCATACGGCTCATATCGCCTTCATCGACACGAGGAAAGCGATGATACAGCGCATTCGCGATCACGAAACTTAAAATGGAGTCACCTAAAAATTCCAGGCGCTCATTATGTTTGCTGCTGGCACTGCGGTGAGTTAATGCCTGTTGCAACAGCTCCTGATGATGAAAAGTGTAGCCCAGCTTTCGTTGAAGCCGATTAATTACGATGGGGTTCATGCGTTACCAATAAATGAATGCGTCAAAGATGCAGCACACGAAACCGACCTGAGCATTCGCTTCAAACAGTAATTTGAAACAGACCAATACGCTTTCGTGTGCAGTGTCACCCGGCAGAGCGACAACCAAAAACTTCGGGGGGATATTCTATACGCAACGACACGGGATGTCGTTAGTTTGAATGGATTTAAATACTAAATAATTCACGCCGCTGCGATAACAGCAGCGACGTGAATTCAGCAGAGGAAATTAATGAATTCCACCAATGCGCGATAACCGCACGCCGGTCGGCCATTCACCTTCCTGCTTTTCAAAACTCATCCAGATAGCGGTTGCTTTTCCGACCAGGTTGGCTTCCGGCACAAAGCCCCAGTACCGGCTGTCGGCGCTGTTATCCCGGTTGTCGCCCATCATGAAGTACTGACCGGGCGGCACAATCCAGGTGGCCAGCGGCAGACCGGACTGATGGTAGTACATCCCAACCTGATCCTGGGCAATCGGCACCATCAGAATTCGGTGCGTCACGTCGCCCAATGTCTCCTGACGCTCGGTAAGACGAATGCCGTCGGCTTTGGTTTCGCCCTTCGGCAACTGCCAGAAACCGCTGCTCGCTTCGCCGCCGTTGCTGCGGGAGAAGGTCTGAACAAAATCGCTCGGCTCCACGTTGGAATAGGTCACCGGCAGCGCGTTGCCGCAGGCCTGTCCGGAACTGCAGCCCGGCTGAATAGTGACCTGTTTGGCAACCGGATCGTAGGTGACCTTATCACCCGGTAACCCCACCGCGCGCTTAATGTAGTCCAGACGCGGGTCTTCCGGATATTTAAACACCACGATGTCGCCGCGCTTCGGATGGCCGGTCTCGATCAGCGTTTTCTGGTAGATAGGATCTTTAATGCCGTAGGCAAATTTCTCCACCAGAATAAAATCGCCGATGAGCAGCGTTGGCATCATCGAACCTGAAGGGATCTGGAAAGGCTCATAAATAAATGAACGTACCACCAGAACGATCGCCAGCACCGGGAAAACCGATGCGCCGGTTTCCAGCCAGCCCGGTTTCGGGCCGACTTTCTTCAGCGTCTTCTTGTCCAGTTGCTCGCCGGTCGCTGCCTGAGCAGCGGCCTGACGTTCACGACGTTTCGGTGCAAAAATGAACTTGTCCAGGCACCATAAAACGCCCGTCACCAGGGTTGCAATCACCAGGATCAGGGCAAACATGTTCGCCATGCCAACTCCTTAGGGTTATTTGCCGTCTTTACCAACGTGCAGAATGGCGAGGAACGCTTCCTGCGGCAGCTCAACGTTACCGACCTGCTTCATACGCTTCTTACCTTCTTTCTGCTTCTGCAGCAGCTTTTTCTTACGGCTGACGTCGCCGCCGTAGCATTTCGCCAGGACGTTTTTACGCAGCTGTTTCACCGTAGAGCGCGCGATAATGTGGTTACCGATGGCCGCCTGAATCGCGATATCGAACTGCTGACGCGGAATCAGATCTTTCATTTTTTCCACCAGCTCGCGGCCGCGATACGGCGCGTTATCGTTGTGGGTGATCAGCGCCAGCGCATCGACGCGCTCACCGTTGATCAGCACATCGACGCGTACCATGTTCGACGCCTGGAAGCGTTTGAAGTTGTAGTCCAGCGACGCATAGCCGCGGGAGGTGGACTTCAGGCGGTCAAAGAAGTCGAGAACCACTTCCGCCATCGGAATTTCATAGGTCAGCGCCACCTGTTTACCGTGGTAAACCATGTTGGTCTGCACCCCACGCTTCTCGACACACAAGGTAATCACGTTGCCGAGGAACTCCTGCGGCAGCAGCATGTGACACTCGGCGATCGGCTCGCGCAGCTCCTGAATATTATTCAGCGGCGGCAGCTTGGACGGGCTGTCGACGTAGATAACTTCTTTGGAGGTGGTCTCTACTTCGTAGACTACCGTCGGCGCGGTGGTGATCAGGTCGAGATCGTATTCACGCTCCAGACGCTCCTGAATGATCTCCATGTGCAGCAGGCCGAGGAAGCCGCAGCGGAAGCCGAAGCCCAGCGCGGTAGAGCTTTCCGGCTCGTAGAACAGAGAGGCATCGTTAAGGCTCAGTTTGCCCAGCGCGTCGCGGAAGGCTTCATAATCATCGGAGCTCACCGGGAACAGGCCGGCATACACCTGCGGTTTCACCTTCTTAAAGCCAGGCAGCGCTTTGTCTGCCGGGTTGCGGGCGGCGGTCAGGGTATCGCCCACCGGCGCGCCGAGGATGTCTTTGATCGCGCAGACCAGCCAGCCTACCTCGCCGCATTTCAGCTCGGTACGGTCAACCTGTTTCGGGGTGAAGATGCCCAGACGATCAGCGTTATACACCTGGCCGGTGCTCATGACCTTGATCTTGTCGCCCTTGCGCATGGTGCCGTTTTTAATCCGCACCAGCGACACCACGCCGAGGTAGTTATCGAACCAGGAGTCGATAATCAGCGCCTGCAGCGGCGCGTCCGGATCGCCTTCCGGCGGTGGGATATCGCGCACCAGACGCTCCAGCACGTCGGTCACGCCGACGCCGGTTTTCGCTGAGCAGCGCACCGCGTCGTGGGCGTCGATCCCGACGATATCTTCAATCTCGTCCGCTACGCGCTCAGGGTCGGCCGCAGGCAGGTCGATCTTGTTGAGTACCGGAACCACTTCGAGATCCATCTCCATGGCGGTGTAGCAGTTGGCCAGGGTCTGGGCTTCTACCCCCTGCCCGGCGTCTACCACCAGCAGCGCGCCTTCGCACGCGGCAAGAGAACGGGAAACTTCATAAGAGAAGTCCACGTGGCCCGGGGTGTCGATAAAGTTCAGCTGGTAGGTCTCACCGTCGCTGGCCTTATAGTCCAGGGTGACGCTCTGCGCCTTGATGGTGATCCCGCGTTCGCGCTCAAGATCCATGGAGTCCAGAACCTGGGCTTCCATTTCACGATCAGAAAGGCCACCGCAAATCTGGATGATACGGTCAGACAGCGTCGACTTACCGTGGTCGATGTGAGCGATGATCGAAAAGTTACGTATATTCTTCATATTTAGAGTTAATTATGCCTTACGAGTATCATGAGGCCGCTGTACTGTGCCTGACGTTTTTTAATCCGAAAACGCCGCATTCTACACTACATCCGCGAAACCAGGAAATGCTGTTAGATCCAGCATACCCGCAGAAATTGTGGCGTTGTAACAGGAAAGGTAAATAAAGATAAGGGCCAGTGAAATCACTGGCCCATGTCGGAGGAAGGCGTATCAACACGCAGCAGATCCGGCGGCAGTGCGACGTTCAAAATCACCGGCTGCCAGGACTGACGTGCCGCCAGTCGCGGCGACAGACCGCGCGCCACCAGGAAGCCGCCGACGCCGCCCAGCAGCGCGCCGCAAAGTGACGCAATATCACTGGCAAACAGCACCTGAAAAATAGACGCCATTACAAACAGCCCCGCCAGCGGCGCCATATACACCAGCATCGCTGAGCCCAGCAGGCTGCTTTCAGCGATCCCCAGCTCCACTTTTTGCCCCGCGGCCAACGGCTGCTCGCAGGGCACGCTAATGGTATGGCTGGTCTGCGGCCCCAGCTTGTTTAGCACCCGGCTACCACAGCCGGCACGGGAGGCGCAGCTGCTGCAGGAGGCTTTAACGTCGCAGTGCACCTGCGCCACGCCGTTATGCCAGGAAACCACGGTAGCCCACTCTTTAATCATTGTACTGCCTTGAATTTAATACTGTCAGAGATACGCTTCGCCGTCTGCGGCGGCAGCTCGCCCACTACGGTTATCTCCGCGTTATCGCGCACCGTCGTGCTGACGGTGCGTCGGCCGGTGCGCAACAGCTGGTCGCTGCTGGCCGCCGTGGCGCGGTTGATATTGATCGAGAAGCTGAACAAGCCGTCGGAATAGAGACGTGATTCTACCGGACCGTCAAAGGTGGGAAGACGGCGCTGACTGCTGGAAACCTCAGTCACGCCCTGCGGGAGCCACGTCGGCGCCCAGTTGAAGTTGGCTTTGTCGCCTCCTTCAGGCACCGACAGCTGCGGCGGCAAATTCGCTTTTGCCAGCGTCTCCATGCTGGCGCTGACGTTATCGCCAACGTTGAAGGAGACAACCCGGAACTGCTCCAGCGTTTCCCCGTCGCGGTCGAGCAAATCGACGCGCAGCGGCAGCTTAGTTTCAGCATCCAGCCAGGCGATAAAGCTGTAGCGCGTGCCGTCGCGAGCCACGACGCGGATCACGTCGCAGAGGCGGTCAGCGATACGGGTACGGCCCACGGAGATAAAATCATACGCCGCGGAGAGGCGTTTGAAATCGCTATATACCAGCGATGGCAGCGAATCGACGATATAGTCGCCGTTCAGGGTGAACGGATCGAGACCGGGTTCAAAATAGCTGATTTCCGTGCCGCGCAGGACCACTTCCCGGCGCGGACCGTCCAGCTGCAGCAACTGCGCCAGCGGTTGGTTGTTCAGTCGCGCGTGACGATAGCGCAGCGACTCAACGCCTTGTTTGCTGATGCTAACAAAAGACAGCTCATAATTGAGAGACTGGCTGGCCAGGTTCATCTGCTGCAACAACGCCCCGGACGATGTATCAGCCGAGGCGTTGACAGAGAACAACAGGCTGCCTGCCATGAGCGACATGGCACACCAAAGTTGCTTCATTACTGCGATTGTGTTCCTAAAGTTTGATAGCCCGGTACCTGGACTGCGGCCTGCTGAGTCTGGGCCTGGCCAAACTGAAGCTGCTCAGCGTGCAGGCGGCGCTGCAGTTCGTAGTCCTGCAGCATGGCGTTAATTCGGCGGCGCTGTTCCTGGACCTGCGCCTGCTGGCCGCTTCCCGCTGACGCGTCAGCCGGCACGCCAAGACTTACCGGGCTTGCTTTACCCATCATGGGCAGCGTATTGAACACCGGCGCTTCTGGCTGCTGAGCGGAATCAGACTGACCATTATAGTGCTGGACGCCGACGATAACCGCAAGCGATACGCAGGCGGCAACGCCCATTTGAGTCAGGGAGCTGGCCCACGGACGCACCTTGTTCCAGAACGGCATCTGCCGCCACTGATGCGGTGCGGGCTGAGATTCAGGAATAAGCGGAGCCGTCTGACGAACGGGCTCATTTTCAATGGCGGCCATCACCCGGGCGGAGATATCAAATTGCAGCACCTCAGCGGTATCGCCACGCAGCGTATCGCGGATAAGGTGATAACTCTCCCAGGTTTTTTGCATCTCAGAAGAACGACTCAGCTCGTTGAGCAGTTCGTTATCCAGCGTTTCACCATCCATTAAAGCCGAAAGTTTTTCTTTCTGCATGCCTGATACCCTTTTCCAGTATTCCGCTATCGTCAACGCCTGATAAGCGGTTGAACTTTATTATCAATAGCTTCTCGCGCCCGGAAGATACGCGAACGCACCGTCCCAACCGGACAATCCATGATAGCGGCTATCTCTTCATAGCTCAGGCCATCCAGCTCCCGTAACGTAATTGCCATGCGTAAATCTTCCGGGAGCGATTCAATGGTACGAAAAACTATTTGTCTCAGTTCTTCTGACAACATTAAGTTCTCAGGGTTCGAAATTTCTTTCAACGCCCCGCCGCTTTCGAAGTTTTCCGCCTCGTTGGCGTCAACATCGCTGGACGGCGGACGGCGCCCCTGAGCAACCAGATAATTCTTCGCCGTGTTGACGGCGATACGGTATAACCAGGTGTAAAAAGCGCTATCTCCCCGGAAAGAGTCCAGCGCACGCCATGCCTTAACGAACGATTCCTGAACAACGTCAGCGATATCGCCCGGCGGTACATAGCGGGAAACCAGGCTCGCGACCTTATGCTGATAGCGCACTACCAGCAAATTAAACGCTTTCTGATCTCCTTTCTGGACCCGTTCAACAAGGACCTGATCCGTTAACTGCTCGCTCATCCGAGGTAATGTCTCCCCAAACCCAATTCCCATGCGTCTTCAAAACACCACCCAAAATCTGCATTATGAGCAAGCTGACTGTTGGAGTGCATGAAAACAATAAAGTTCCGTTACGCTTTTTGTTTTTTGTCTGGCAACGGCGGCAGATCGTTATCAATCATTATATGCCCAGGTTGCTAAACGATAGGTAAGTCAATAAGAAAAAGCGCAGGCCCGTCTGAAGGGTATCGTAACACGCCGTTTATTTCACTATAAAATCCAATGCCATCAACCTGCCCCGCGTCTCATTTTCAGCGCGCAAGACGCCGTTTCCGTTCGCCTTTTGTTTAGCCGTCACAACAGCAGACAAAAAAATTGTACGATTCCTCACGGACCGGTGCTATTGTGAGCTAAATGTGTTTAGTAAATTAAACAAAGACAATGAATACCACTCCTGACTTCTCTTGTGATGTGTTGATTATCGGCAGCGGCGCTGCCGGTCTTTCCCTTGCCCTGCGCCTGGCTGAGCACAGTTCGGTGACCGTGCTGAGTAAAGGGCCGATCAGCGAAGGTTCGACGTTCTACGCCCAGGGTGGGATTGCCGCCGTCTTCGATGAGACGGACAGTATTGAATCCCATGTCGAAGATACCCTCATCGCCGGCGCGGGACTCTGCGATCGTCATGCGGTCACCTTCGTCGCCAGCAACGCCCGATCATGCGTCCAGTGGCTTATCGATCAGGGAGTGCTGTTTGACACCCAGGTCCAGGCCAATGGCGAAGAGAGCTATCATCTCACGCGCGAAGGGGGGCACAGCCATCGGCGCATTCTTCACGCCGCCGACGCCACCGGCAAAGCGGTAGAGACGACGCTGGTCGATAAAGCGCTTGCCCATCCTAATATCCGCATCCTTGAGCGCAGCAATGCCGTCGATTTGATCGTATCGGATAAGATTGGCCTGCCGGGCACCCGCCGGGTGGTCGGGGCATGGATCTGGAATCGTAATAAAGAGCGGGTGGAAACCTGCAGCGCGAAAGCCGTAGTACTCGCTACCGGCGGGGCCGCGAAGGTTTACCAATATACCACTAACCCCGACGTCTCTTCCGGAGACGGGATTGCGATGGCCTGGCGGGCGGGATGTCGGGTGGCGAATCTGGAGTTTAACCAGTTCCACCCCACCGCGCTATATCACCCCCAGGCGCGTAATTTCCTGCTTACTGAAGCGCTGCGCGGCGAAGGCGCCCACCTTAAACGCCCGGATGGCACCCGCTTTATGCCGGACTTTGACGAGCGCGGCGAGCTGGCCCCGCGCGATATCGTCGCCCGCGCCATCGACCATGAAATGAAGCGCCTGGGCGTAGACTGTATGTTCCTTGATATCAGCCATAAACCCGAGGCGTTTGTTCGCCAGCATTTCCCGATGATTTATGAAAAGCTGCTCGGCCTGGGAATTGATTTAACCAAAGAGCCGGTGCCGGTCGTCCCCGCCGCGCATTACACCTGCGGCGGCGTGATGGTGGATGATAATGGCCGCACCGACGTCGATGGTTTATACGCCATCGGCGAAGTCAGCTACACCGGGCTGCACGGCGCGAATCGTATGGCGTCGAACTCGTTGCTGGAGTGCCTGGTCTATGGCTGGTCCGCCGCGGAGGATATTACCCGGCGCCTGCCGCTCGCCCAGAAGGTCGCCACGCTGCCAGCATGGGATGAAAGTCAGGTGGAGATCCCGGATGAACTGGTGGTTATCCAGCACAACTGGCACGAACTGCGCCTGCTGATGTGGGATTACGTGGGGATTGTGCGCACCACCCGCAGGCTGGAGCGCGCCCTGCGGCGCATTACCATGCTCCAACAGGAGCTGGATGAGTATTACGCCCGCTTCCGCGTCTCGAATAATTTGCTGGAACTGCGCAATCTGGTGCAGGTGGCGGAGCTTATCGTACGCTGCGCGATGTTGCGTAAGGAGAGCCGCGGTCTGCATTATACCCTCGACTATCCGCAGCCGCTGCCTGACAGCGGCCCGTCGATACTCTCGCCCCTGGCTCACATAAAGAGATAAAAGTCCTCGGTCAGAGCGGTAAAGCCTTCCGAATATTGCTGCTCTGGCCCGCGGATCGCCAGCCTGTCGCTGAAACACTCCCCTGCCGTCGGGGAGAAAGCCAGCAGCACCCGATGCGGCGGTCGCAGCTCGGTCTCCGCCACGTCAGTACGCAGTCGCAGATGCCAGCCCATCGCCCTTGCCCGTTCGATGAACGCATTACCAATATCCACCGGCAACACCACGCAAAAAAAACCTTCTTCGGTAATATGCTCTGCGGCACAGGTCAGCAGGGAGGCGTGATCGAGCGTAGTGGTGTACCGCGCCTGCTCTCGCTGCGAGGTCGCGCATGGCACGCCTTCGGCAAAAAAGGGCGGATTACTGATTATCAGTTCATAGCGTCGAGTTTGCGACGGCTGCCACTGATGAATATCGGCCTGCCAGACCTCAATCCGCGAAGCCCACGGCGACGCGAGGGCGTTTTCCCGCGCCTGAGCGGCGGCCTCTTCGTCCAGTTCTACCGCCTCGACATGCACATCATCTCCGGTACGCTGCGCGAGCATCAGCGCCAGCAAGCCGCTGCCCGCGCCAATATCCAGCACATGCTTCACTCCGGCAATCGGCGCCCAGGCGCCAAGCAAAATGCCGTCGGTACCCACCTTCATGGCGCAGCGATCGTGAGCGACAAAGAACCGTTTGAAGGTAAAACCATTGCGCGGCAGCGCAAACTTCGACTGAGACATCCTCAATAACCTTGCCGACAAAAACTCCTGAACCTAAGGCTATGCACAATACCGGAGAACAGATAGCCTTACAAACAGATGAACATTACGTCAGTAACGTCTATAATCGGCGGCCCACTCAGAGGTAGAACATGACTGTAACGACTTTTTCCGAACTTGAACTCGACGAAAACCTGCTGGAGGCCCTCCAGGATAAAGGTTTCACTCGCCCGACAGCCATTCAGGCCGCCGCTATTCCGCCTGCGCTCGATGGCCGTGACATTCTCGGTTCAGCGCCGACCGGCACCGGTAAAACGGCGGCGTATCTGCTGCCAGCGTTGCAGCACCTGCTCGATTTCCCGCGTAAGAAATCCGGCCCGCCGCGCATTCTTATCCTGACGCCGACCCGTGAGCTGGCGATGCAGGTGGCCGACCACGCCCGCGAGCTGGCGAAGCATACCCATCTGGACATCGCTACCATTACCGGCGGCGTGGCGTACATGAACCACGCGGAAGTGTTCAGCGAAAACCAGGACATCGTAGTCGCCACCACCGGTCGCCTGCTGCAATATATTAAAGAAGAGAATTTCGACTGCCGCGCCGTCGAGACCCTAATCCTCGATGAAGCCGACCGCATGCTGGATATGGGTTTTGCCCAGGATATCGAAACCATCGCCGGTGAAACTCGCTGGCGCAAGCAGACTATGCTGTTCTCCGCGACGCTGGAAGGCGATGCGATCAAAGACTTTGCTGAGCGTCTGCTGGAGGAGCCGGTTGAAGTTTCCGCCAATCCGTCAACCCGCGAGCGTAAGAAAATCCATCAGTGGTACTACCGCGCCGACGATATCGAACATAAAACCAAACTGCTGGTGAATCTGCTGCAACAGCCGGAAGCCACCCGCGCTATCGTGTTTGTGCGTAAGCGTGAGCGCGTGCATGAGCTGGCTAACTGGCTGCGTGAGGCCGGGATTAACACCTGCTGGCTGGAAGGCGAGATGGTGCAGGCCAAGCGAAACGAAGCTATCAAGCGCCTGACCGACGGCCGCGTCAACGTGTTGATCGCCACCGACGTCGCTGCCCGCGGTATCGATATTCCGGACGTCAGCCACGTCTTTAACTTCGATATGCCGCGTACCGCGGATACCTACCTGCACCGTATCGGTCGTACCGGCCGCGCCGGTAAAAAAGGGACCGCCATTTCTCTGGTCGAGGCTCATGACCACCTGCTGCTGGGTAAGATTGGTCGCTATATTGAAGAGCCGTTGAAAGCCAGAGTTATCGATGAACTGCGCCCGACGACCCGTGCGCCGAGCGAGAAGCTGACGGGTAAGCCATCGAAGAAAGTGCTGGCGAAGCGTGCGCAGAAGAAAAAAGATGAAAAAGAGAAACCGCGGGTGAAGAAGCGCCACCGCGATACGAAAAATATCGGTAAGCGCCGGAAGCCAAGCGCGGCCGGGACGCCATCAGCGTCCAGCGATGAGTAAAAAAAACGCCGGGATATCCCGGCGTTTTCACATCTGGCGTTAGCCTTACAGGCTTTCGGTAAAGGTACGGGCGATAACGTCGCGCTGCTGTTCCGGCGTCAGAGAGTTGAAGCGTACCGCGTAGCCGGAAACACGAATGGTCAGCTGCGGATATTTTTCCGGATGCTCAACCGCGTCCAGCAGGGTTTCGCGACGCAGCACGTTAACGTTCAGGTGCTGACCGCCTTCGACGCGCACTTCCGGTTTCACGTCCACCGGGATTTCACGGTATTCGATTTCACCCAGTTTACTTACCGCAACCACATCATCTTCCGCAAAACCACCTTTGGCGCACAGGCAGCGCGCTTCGCCTTTTTCGCTATCCAGCAGCCAGAAAGAGTTGAGCAGGTCGTCGTTTGCCGCTTTAGTAATTTGGATACCAGTAATCATTTGATGCCTCCCAGGCAGTGTTTATTCGATTTTGGCCTCTTCGCGGCCAATTGGTAAAACCATTGTTGTATGAGTGTATATATATCAGCCGCCCCCTCGGCATTCCTTGATATAAATCAATAAAAACCACTCACCCAACGTGGGTATAGGAGGTTTTTATTGTTTTACATCAAGTTACGCCATTGTGAGCTATAAATAATTTTGTAAATTTTCAATTTTTTTGCATAAAAGCCGGCATCAGGCCGTGCCGATTTTGTTCTATAGAAAGAAGCCGTTAAGCTATAGCGATGACCCTTTTGCAGGAGAGCAAGATGACCACCCCTTTAACCTGGCATGACGTGCTGGCGGATGAAAAGCAACAACCCTATTTTCTCAATACTCTGAAGACCGTCGCCGAAGAGCGCCAGTCGGGGATCACCATCTATCCGCCGCAAAAAGACGTCTTCAATGCGTTTCGCTTTACTGAACTGGGCGATGTCAAAGTCGTCATTCTCGGCCAGGACCCCTATCACGGCCCGGGTCAGGCCCACGGTCTGGCGTTCTCAGTTCGTCCGGGCGTCGCGATCCCGCCTTCGTTGCTGAATATGTATAAAGAGCTGGAGGCCACGATCCCCGGCTTTACCCGCCCCACCCACGGTTATCTCGAAAGCTGGGCACGACAGGGCGTGCTGCTGCTGAATACGGTCCTGACCGTCCGCGCCGGACAGGCGCACTCGCACGCCAGTCTGGGCTGGGAGACCTTTACCGATAAGGTTATCGCTTTAATCAATGAGCATTGCGAGGGAGTAGTTTTTCTGCTGTGGGGCTCCCATGCGCAGAAGAAAGGCGCGATTATTGATCGTCAGCGCCACTGCGTGCTGAAGGCGCCGCATCCATCACCGCTCTCTGCGCATCGCGGCTTCTTTGGCTGCAACCATTTCGTACAGACCAACCAGTGGCTGGTTGACCGCGGCGAAACGCCGATCGACTGGATGCCGGTCCTTCCCGCTGAAAGCGAGTGATTGACAGCCATAAAAAAAGCCAGCATCAGCTGGCTTTTTTGCATTCAGGCAGGCGAATCACGCCTTGTTCTGACGCCACCATTCCGCCAGCAGGACGCCGGTCGCCACAGAGACGTTCAGGCTTTCAACGTTGCCGGTACCGTCGATGGCAACGCTGAGATCGGCGCTGGAAATCGCCGCATCGGACAGACCATCACGTTCCTGGCCTAACGCCAGCACCATTTTCTTCGGCAGCTCGGCTTTAAACAGCGGGGTACCATTATGGCTGGACGTTGAGACAATCGCGTAGCCCGCTTTGCGGAACTGATCGAGGGTATCGATAAAGCTGTCGCCAGTGATCGGTTCAACATGCTCCGCACCGCCCTCCGCCGTACGGATCGCCGCCCCGGACTCCAGCACGCCAGCATCCTGAACCACCACGCCCTTCACGCCAAAGTGCGCGCAGCTGCGCATGATCGCCCCGAGATTATGTGGGTTACCCACATCTTCAAGCGCCAGAACGCAATCTTCTTCCCCGGCCTTCGCGACCCATTGAGCAACAGAAGTGCCGTGGCGTTTTTTGATCAGGAAGCAGACGCCGCCGTGGTGCTCGGTGCCGGAGGCTTTCGCCAGCTCGGCTTCGTCCACCACGTGATAGGCCTTACGGTTGGCCGCCATCCAGCGCAGCGCCTCTTTAAAGCGCGGCGTCACGCTCTGAATAAACCAGGCGCGAACGATAGCTTCCGGACGGCTCTGGAACAGCGCCTGGCAGGCGTTTTCGCCATATACGCGGGTCTCTTCCGCACGCTGACGACGCAGCACTTCCGGATCGATAAAGCTCTTCCCGCTGATCCCGCCGTGATCTTCTTTTACCGGCGTCTCATCGCCAGGAGCGCGGGAAACGGTACGCCACGGAGACGCATCGTCGCGATGAAAATCATCGCGTTTGCGATCGTCACGCTTACGGTCGTCACGTTTGCGATCGTCGCCGCGGCTGTTTCGTTCGTCACGCGCAGGGCGGCTGCGGCCGTCAACACGAGATTTTCCTGGACGACCTCCCCCTTTCCCGGTACGTGGGTTATGGGTGCGTTTGTCAGAATCATCATCACTGCGGACATACATCACTTTGACCTTGCCGCTTTTATTTTTCAGTTCGTCGCTCATCAATTTTCTCCACCTGCGCTGCGCGAAGCGCGCAGATTACCCGATGTGCCATCGCTTCGCCATGATTTCGTTTAAAAGCCGGCCTCTATTGCACTCATCGAACAAAACGCATTGTCCTCAAATAACACTTCATCGATAATATGTAACATCACAGAAACATATCGGCCACGTGCCACGTTGCAACCCATAACCAGAGGTTAGTTATGAATACCGTTTGTGCCAGTTGTCAGGCTCTGAACCGCCTCCCGGACGATCGTAGCGCGGATGGCGCAAAGTGCGGACGCTGCGGTCACGATCTTTTTGACGGCGACGTCATCAACGCGACCGGGGCAACGCTGGATAAACTCTTGAAGGACGATCTGCCGGTCGTTGTCGATTTCTGGGCGCCATGGTGCGGACCCTGCCGTAGCTTCGCGCCGATCTTTGAAGACGTCGCGGAAGAGCGTAGCGGGAAGATGCGTTTTGTGAAAGTCAACACCGAAGCGGAACGTGAGCTTAGCGCCCGGTTTCGTATCCGCAGCATCCCGACCATTATGATGTTCAAAAATGGCGAAGTGATCGACATGCTCAATGGCGCAGTGCCAAAAGCGCCATTCGATAGCTGGCTTAACGAAGCCGGCCAACAATAACCCTTCCGGGGCACCGCTTGTGCCCCGTTTTCACCTCTGCGACAATAGCGTTTTTCACTAGCGACTCCCATGACTGATAACGCTGTCCTTCGCCTGCGCGCCGAACGTCTCGCGCGAGCTACCCGCCCTTTCCTTGCGCGCGGCAATCGCATCCGCCGCTGCCAGCGCTGTCTGCTGCCGCTCAAGCAGTGCCTGTGCGCCACGTTAACCTCGGCGCAGGCCGCCAGCCGCTTCTGCCTGGTGATGTTTGATACGGAACCGATGAAGCCCAGCAACACTGGCCGGCTCATCGCCGATATTCTGCCAGATACCGAAGCGTTTCAGTGGTCGCGTACCGAACCGCCGCAAGCGCTGCTCGATCTGGTCGCCCATCCTGATTATCAGCCCATGGTCGTATTTCCGGCCTCCTATGCCGGGCCGGAGCGCCAGGTCCTGAGCGCGCCGCCGTCCGGTAAACCGCCGCTGTTTATCATGCTCGACGGCACCTGGACCGAAGCGCGCAAAATGTTCCGTAAGAGTCCTTATCTCGACGCGCTGCCGATTATCTCCGTCGATCTGTCGCGCATCTCTGCCTACCATCTGCGCGAGGCGCACGCCGACGGACAATATTGTACCGCGGAAGTGGCCATCGCCCTGCTGGATCTGGCGGGCGATGCCCCGGCCGCCGCTGCGCTTGGCGAGCACTTCACCCGCTTCCGGACCCGCTATCTGGCGGGAAAAACCCAGCATAAGGGCAGTATCACAGCGGGCCAGGTGGAAAACGTTTAAAATCATTCGGTCACTGGGATGAAAGGAGACCGGTATGAGCCAACGAGGCCTGGAAGCGCTGCTGCGACCAAAGTCCATCGCCGTTATTGGCGCATCAATGAAGCCGCAGCGCGCTGGCTATCTCATGATGCGCAACCTGTTAGCCGGCGGCTTCAATGGCCCGGTGATGCCGGTCACCCCCGCCTGGAAGGCGGTTCTTGGGGTACTGGCATGGCCTACCATCGAGAGCCTGCCGTTTACCCCGGATCTGGCGGTGCTCTGTACTAACGCCAGGCGTAATCGCGAATTGCTCGAAGCCTTAGGGCAAAAAGGCTGCAAGACCTGCATCATCCTCTCTTCGCAGCCGGAACAGTACCCGGCGCTGCTCGAATGCGCCGCGCGCTATCAGATGCGTCTGCTCGGCCCCAACAGTCTCGGACTGCTGGCCCCATGGCAAGGGCTGAACGCCAGCTTTTCACCGGTGCCGATCCATCGCGGTAAACTGGCCTTTATCTCGCAGTCGGCCGCCGTCTCCAATACTATCCTTGACTGGGCGCAACAGCGCGAGATGGGTTTTTCCTACTTCATCGCCCTGGGTGATAGCCTGGATATTGATGTCGATGACCTGCTGGACTTTCTGGCCCGCGACAGCAAGACCAGCGCCATTTTGCTGTACCTCGAGCATCTCAGCGACGCGCGCCGCTTTGTCTCCGCCGCGCGCAGCGCTTCGCGAAACAAACCTATCCTGGTGATTAAAAGCGGCCGTAGTCCGGCGGCGCAGAAGCTATTGCACGCCAATTCCGGGATGGACCCGGCATGGGATGCGGCCATTCAGCGCGCTGGTCTGCTGCGGGTGCAGGATACCCATGAGCTGTTCTCTGCGGTGGAAACGCTCAGCCACATGCGCCCGCTGCGCGGTGAAAAACTGATGATCGTCAGCAACGGTGCGGCGCCGGCGGCGCTGGCGCTGGATGAGCTTTGGTTGCGAAACGGTAAGCTGGCGACTCTCAGCGAGGAGACGCGCGACGCCCTGCGTCAGGCGTTGCCGGTTGGCGTGGAGATCGCCAACCCGCTGGATCTACGCGATGACGCCAGTAGCGAACACTATCAGCGGGCGGTGAATGTTTTGCTCAACAGTCAGGATTATGACGCGCTGCTGGTGATCCACTCTCCCAGCGCCGCCGCGCCGGGCACCGAGAGTGCCCTGGCCCTGATTGACGCTCTGAAGCATCACCCGCGCGGTAAATATGTCACCGTGCTGACCAACTGGTGCGGCGAATTTTCCTCGCAGGAAGCGCGACGTTTATTCAGCGATGCCGGCCTCCCTACCTACCGTACGCCGGAGGGCACGATCACCGCTTTTATGCATATGGTGGAATACCGTCGCAACCAGAAACAACTGCGCGAGACGCCGGTGCTACCAGACTCCTTAACCGCCAATACCAGCGAGGCGCATGCTCTGCTGCAGCAAGCGATAGAAGACGGCGCCACCACGCTGGATACTCACGAGGTCAGCCCGGTGCTTCGGGCCTATGGCATCCACACGCTGCCAACCTGGATTGCCGCTGACAGCGCGGAAGCGGTGCATATCGCTGAGCAGATAGGCTATCCGGTTGCGCTGAAGCTGCGTTCTCCGGATATCCCGCACAAATCAGAAGTACAGGGGGTCATGCTCTATTTGCGTACCGCCGCCGAGGTGCAGCAGGCTGCAGATGCGATGATCGATCGCGTCAAACTGGCCTGGCCCCAGGCGCGCATTCATGGATTGCTGGTGCAAAGCATGGCCAATCGCGCTGGCGCCCAGGAGCTAAGAGTAGTGGTTGAGCACGATCCCGTCTTCGGCCCGTTGATTATGCTAGGCGAGGGCGGCGTGGAGTGGCGGGCCGAGGACCAGGCCGCCGTGGCGCTGCCGCCGCTGAATATGAACCTGGCGCGTTATCTGGTGATCCAGGCGATCAAAAATAAGAAGATCCGCGGCCGCAGCGCCTTGCGCCCGCTGGATATCGCTGGCTTAAGCCAGCTGCTGGTTCAGGTCTCGAACCTGATCGTCGACTGCCCGGAGATCCAGCGCCTGGATATTCATCCCCTGCTCGCCTCCGGCAACGAGTTTACGGCGCTGGACGTTACCCTGGGGCTTGCTCCCTTCAGCGGCGACAGTGAAAGCCGTCTCGCTATTCGTCCCTATCCGCACCAACTGGAGGAGTGGGTGGTGATGAAAAATGGCGATCGCTGTCTGTTCCGGCCGATCCTCCCGGAAGATGAGCCACAGTTGCTCGCATTTATCGCCCAGGTCACCAAAGAAGATCTCTATTATCGCTATTTTAGTGAGATCAACGAATTTACCCATGACGACTTAGCCAATATGACCCAGATCGACTACGATCGAGAAATGGCGTTCGTTGCCGTCAGGACCAGCGCAGAGAAGAGCGAGATCCTCGGCGTGACGCGGGCGATCTCCGATCCCGATAATATTGACGCCGAGTTTGCCGTTCTGGTCCGTTCAGATTTAAAAGGGTTAGGCCTGGGGCGAAGGTTGCTGGAAAAGCTGATCGCCTATACGCAAAGCCATGGCCTGCAGCGCCTTAATGGTATTACGATGCCAAATAACCGAGGCATGATAGGCCTCGCCAGAAAGCTGGGATTCACCGTCGATATTCAGCTGGAAGATGGGATTGTCAGCCTGTCGCTGCCCCTGAATCAGGGATAATCGCGCGACGCTGACCGCAATTGTTGACCACATTAGCGGGTAGTAATGGTATTATTGCCCGCTTACGTCGTCTGCATGGTACAGAAGACCCTTCAATAAACAGAGAAGAAACGCACTGTGATGTTGTCAAAATTTAAGCGTAATAAACATCAACAACACCTTGCCCAACTCCCTAAGCTTTCTCAGTCAGTTGATGATGTAGAGTTCTTTTACGCCCCTGCGGAATTCAGGGAAGCGTTACTGACCCGGATTGCCCACGCCACTCAGCGTATATGCATTATTGCGCTCTATCTGGAGCAAGATGATGGCGGAAAAGGAATTTTGCAGGCCCTTTATGACGCCAAACGCCAGCGTCCGGAACTGGATGTCCGCGTTCTGGTGGACTGGCACCGCGCTCAGCGTGGCCGTATCGGCGCCGCCGCCTCTAATACCAATGCCGACTGGTATTGTCGGATGGCCAATGAAAATCCAGGGGTAGATATCCCCGTTTACGGCGTGCCGATTAACACTCGGGAGGCGCTCGGCGTTCTCCATTTCAAAGGCTTTATTATTGATGACTGCGTCCTCTACAGCGGCGCCAGCCTGAATGATGTTTATCTGCATCAGCATGATAAGTATCGCTATGATCGCTATCAGTGCATCCGTAACGGCAAAATGGCGGACATCATGTTCGACTGGGTCGACAACAATCTGGTTCAGGGGCGCGGCGTTAACCGTCTCGACAGACCGGATCGGCCAAAAAGCCCGGAAATCAAAAACGACATTCGCCAGTACCGTCAGGAGCTCCGCGACCGCAGCTACCATTTTGTCGGCACCGCTGGTGACGAAGAACTCTCCGTCACCCCGCTGGTAGGCCTGGGTAAATCGAGCCTGCTGAATAAAACCATCTTTCACCTGATGCCCTGTGCCGAACACAAGCTGACGATCTGCACCCCCTACTTCAACCTCCCTGCCGTACTGGTAAGAAATATCATCCAGCTGCTGCGCGACGGTAAACAGGTGGAGATTATTGTCGGCGATAAAACGGCTAACGATTTCTACATTCCTGAAGATCAGCCGTTTAAAATCATCGGCGCCCTTCCCTATCTGTATGAGATCAACCTGCGGCGTTTCCTCAGCCGGCTGCAGTATTATGTCAATACCGATCAGCTGATCGTCCGCCTGTGGAAGGATGACGATAACAGCTACCACCTGAAAGGCATGTGGGTTGACGATGAGTGGATGCTGCTCACTGGCAACAACCTGAACCCGCGCGCCTGGCGGCTCGATCTGGAAAACGCCATTCTGATCCACGATCCAAAGCGGCAGCTGGGGGCCATGCGGGAGAAAGAGCTTAAGCTCATCCGCACCCACACCACGGTAGTGAAACATTATCGGGATCTGCAAAGTATCGCCGACTATCCGGTGAAAGTGCGAAAACTGATCCGCCGCCTGCGGCGGATCCGCATTGACCGGCTGATCAGCCGTATTCTCTGACTATCAGCCCCGCCTCGACGGGGCTTTTTTCTGGAAGTGCTATGCGTACGATATTAGTGATTGCTTCGCTGCTGTTAACCGGCTGCAGCCACATGGCAAATGATGCATGGTCCGGTCAGGACAAAGCCCAGCATTTTCTGGCCTCAGCGATGCTCTCTGCCGCTGGCAATGAATATGCGCAACATCAGGGTTACAGCCGGGACCGCAGCGCCGCTATCGGCCTGATGTTTTCCGTCAGCCTTGGCGCCTCAAAAGAGCTTTGGGACAGCCGCCCGGCTGGGAGCGGCTGGAGCTGGAAGGATTTTGCCTGGGATGTCGCCGGCGCGACCACCGGCTACGCTGTATGGCAGTTGGCTCATCAGTAAGCGTTACAGACGCAACCCCTTCCCTTTGCGATGCAACATCAGGGAGACAAGGAAGGCAATGGCGGCCATCACCGTCACATACCAGTAGAACGCGTGCTCTATCCCTGCCGACTTAAGCGACAGCGCGACGTACTCCGCAGAGCCGCCGAACAATGCGTTCGCGACGGCATAGGACAACCCGACCCCAAGCGCGCGAACCTGAGCCGGGAACATCTCTGCTTTCAGGATGCCGCTGATCGAGGTATAGAAACTAACAATCAGTAAGGCGCAGATCACCAGGCCGAAGGCGGCATAGGGTGAGCTCACTTTTTGCAAGGCGCTGAGAATAGGCACGGTAAATAACGTCGCCAGCACGCCAAAGCACAGCATGGAGGTCCGGCGGCCAACTTTATCCGAGAAGGCGCCGAATAGCGGCTGAACCAGCATATAAACGAACAGCGCCGCGGTCATGATCACGCTGGCGGTGCTGGCCGTCATGCCCGCCGTGTTGACCAGATACTTTTGCATATAGGTGGTGAAGGTGTAGAAGGTCAGCGATCCGGCGGCGGTAAAGCCTAACACCATCGCAAAGGCCCGGCGATTGCGCCACAACCCTTTAAATGAGCCAGCCTCTTTCAGCGCCCGGGTCTCCTGCTTCGAGGTTTCGTCCAGCTGGCGACGCAGCCACAGCGCGACGATAGCCAGTACCGCCCCGAGGGCAAAAGGAATACGCCATCCCCAGGCATGGAGATCTTCATCGCTAAGCACCTGCTGGAGCGCCACAACCACTAATACAGCCAGCAGTTGACCACCAATCAGCGTAACGTACTGGAAGGAGGCATAGAAGCCTTTCTTACCCTCCACCGCGACTTCACTCATATAGGTCGCACTGGTGCCGTATTCTCCGCCAACAGACAGCCCCTGGAACAGACGCGCCAGCAGCAGCAGCGCCGGGGCCCAGGTGCCGATCACCGCATAACCCGGCAGACAAGCAATCACCAGTGAGCCAAAGCACATCATGCAGACCGAGATAAGCATGGACGTTTTACGTCCCCGGCGGTCAGCGATCCGACCAAACAGCCATCCACCGATAGGACGCATCAGAAATCCGGCGGCAAATACGCCTGCCGTTTGCAGCAGTTGGGTGGTGGTATTTCCGGCTGGAAAGAAGATGTGCGCGAAATAGAGCGAGCAGAATGAGTAAACGTAAAAATCAAACCATTCAACCAGATTCCCCGAGGAAGCGCCAACAATTGCCCAAATACGACGACGGGTATCGGCCAGTTCCGGCGCGCCCCGTTCGGTAATGCTACTTTCTGTCATTGTTATATTGCTCCAGCAAAGACTGCAATCTGTCTTGTCGGGCGTACCACGTCACGCAGACAAATTAATTAGTAAACTAAATGTTATATAATTGTTATATTTTTATATGTGATTGGATTCACATTTTTTTTCGCAAGCACGGTTTTCGCGATCATCGCCAGCGCAGGGGCAGGGAAAAAGTGGATTATGGCGAAGGGATTGCCATGACGGGGTTTTATTTTGCGTTGAAAGGAGATAATGGAGCGAACATGGCGTAATTTTCGCCGGAGGCGGTGCTGCGCACTTTGTCCGGGGTACGGTTTTGTAGCCCCGGTAAGCGCTG
>ERZ1026890.20-NODE-20-length-128667-cov-24.750676_pt1 | contig 128667 bp, 133 predicted proteins | sample MGYA00380175_ERZ1026890 | MGnify/ENA primary metagenome ERZ1026890 (study PRJEB33269, sample SAMEA4719811) | human gut metagenome | biome: human-associated habitat; feature: organic feature; material: feces | place: Cameroon | collected 2013-10 ...
GTGGCCAATCATCTGCAGTGCCTGAAAAGGAACCATCGTTTCGTAATCTTCGGCAAGGTGTGGGCTTTGCACATGGTTGAGATTGTTCAGACAAGAATGAATACGGTTAGATGTTTATGTATATGATTTTTTATTATTATTTTAGTTGTGCTGCCAATTGTTGCGCATGGTTGTACATGATTTGATATTGTTGTTTATGTTCGTTCATGCGATATTGAGTACAGAATAAGTACATAAAATACCAAAGTGATGAGTACAGAAAACTAACATGGCAATCAGTGACACAAAGCTTCGCTCTATCTATGGTAAACCATATTCTGGGCCTGCTGAAATTACGGATTCTGACGGGCTTGGAGTTCGCATAACCCCCAAAGGCGTGATCAGCTTTCAGTTTAGGTTCCGATGGGAAGGAAAGCAGAACCGAATAGGGCTTGGGCGCTACCCAGCGCTGACGCTGCGCGATGCCCGCAATATCGTTGCAGACCTGAGGGAATCGGCAGACAAAGGCATTGACCCCCGAACGCTGGCTGGCGGTAAGAAATCCAACAGTAAGCCAACGGTGAAGGATTGCCTGGATTACTGGAAGGAAAATTACGTTGACGTAACGTTAAGGGCTAAGACGATAGCGCTTTATAAGTCAACGGTTATAAAGCACATGCGTGACGCTTTTCCCGGTATTCCGGTTGAGGATATCCCAGTCCGCTTGTGGGTTGAGAGGTTTACCGAAGAGGAGAAAATCAATCCTCGCCGAGCCCGGCATTTATTGATACAGCTCAGGTCCGCCATTGGTTGGTGTACGCGGCGACAGTTCGTTAGCACAACCGAGCTCATGCTTTTGCAGCCGAAAGACATCGGTGTTAAACCTGTGATTGGAGAGACCACACTCAGCTATAACCAGCTTGCCAAAATTTGGATGGCTATAGAAAGAAGTCGAGGGTCAACTTCTAACCGATTGCTTCATCAATTGCTAATGCTGTACGGCGCCAGGAATAGCGAACTTCGGCTGGCTATCAGGGGGGAATTTGACCGAGAGGAGGGGTTATGGGTTGTTCCAGCAGAGAAAAGCAAAACCAACAAAATTATCAGGCGCCCAATTTTCTCCGCGGCAGATGATTTGCTGAAAAAAGCTGAAATGACGTATGGGGATATACTTTTCCCGGGCGAGGACCTGAAAAGCCCTATAACTATTTCTGGTGCAAATAAATTTCTGAGAAGAATCAAAGACTCGTTGGGGTTTGGTGAGTTTACTTCACATGATTTCCGGCGCACCTTGGCAACCCGACTATCCGAAGAGGGGGTTGCCCCGCACGTCATCGAAAAAATGCTGGGGCATGAACTGGGCGGCGTGCTTTCTGTCTATAACAAGCATGACTGGATTGCCGAACAGAAAGACGCCTATGATCTGTATGCTGAAAAGATATTTTGGCATATCAGGAAGATTTCTGGTTGACACCCCCGTTTAAGATCCACTCCACAATAGCAGAGCGCAGATACTGTTTTGGGTAGGTCCGGACCGGTTTGGGGAAATTATAGCGCTCGGTGTATTTCCGGATGGTCACGCGTGAAGATACTCGGATCATCCGCATCGCCTCTTCCTCGTCAATCATTTCAATGTCTACCATATTTCCCACCTCACACTACAATCAGGCCACGACAGTGGCGCCACAACTCAAATTCACTATTCATGTCGTTAACTCCGAACAGCCAGGCAATGGCGAGCGCGCAACCGACGATGCTGAATGCTGTAGGCCAGTCCATCACTTCACCTCAATCATCGCAGCACGAAAGTCTTGCTCCAGTCGCTGTTCAGCTTTAATTTTTGCCCGGCGCAAACACTCACTGAAAACCTCTTTGCTCACCTGGCTTTTCAGTTTCGCCATCAGGGCTTCATTTTCATACTGCCAGCGAAGACGGTTAACGTCCTTTTCCTGACGGCGCAAAATAGCCAGTTGTTCGCAGATTCGTGAGCGAGCCCAGAACCATGATTTGTGCGCAACTGTAGCCCGTCTGTACCAGTCTGATTTTTTATCGGAACGCTGAGACATTTGGTCTTTAATACTGTCCAGCGTCCTGTTCGCCAGCGCGAGTCCGCGCAAGTGATCTTCAATTGTTACCAGGGAATCAAGGTTAATACGTCCATTTTCGAGTGTGATGCTCATCGCTTAGCCTCCCTGATCAGATGTTTGTAAGCCCGGAGGGCGTGCATTGTCTTGCCACTTAAAATCGTTCTCATAATGAAAAAACCGCTGCTCTGGCTGGTCATTTCAGGCGTGAGAAGCAACGCCACATCAATCGCCCGGTTGTGTCGGCGGAACTCAAATACAGAGCTGGTGACCGTGATAACTGAAACCGACCCTTGATCATTAAACTCAACCTTCACAATGTTTTTCCTCCCACCCAATAGCCTGAAACAGCCCCATTTTCGGGTGATACCAACGGGCCCCACGTGGTTCGGCTTCTGCCATCATTTGGCGGAATGCTTTCATAAAAGGTTCAAACTCCACGATCGCCCGGCGAGACAGCAGACCATCAGGCGTCATGAACTCGTGCGTATCGGTTGGGATACGGTATGCGTTAACAAGGTTTCGGCACTTGGCATCGGTCATGCCGCTTTTTGCGACCACCTGGCGATAACCGACATACCCGGCCCGCATATTTCCACGCTTAATGTTTTCGACAGCTTCCGCGACGGTTTCAACCTGTTCTTCTACCTGATACAGCCGGCGTTCCTGCTCGAGATTCAAAAGGGCCATTTCTGCGATCAGTTCGGCCTGTGATTTTGGACGCGAGCGCTCCTCTTCCAGTTCTTTCCAGCGATCTACCAGCCTGGCGGTAAACTCGGGGCTGAGTTGCGCGACCACAATGATGCTGTCGCGTTTGCCTTGCTCATCTGTGAAGCGGAATACCTGCATTGTCCGCGGACGCCCCATAGAGTCTGTTCCGGGTTCGTCCACCAACGGTGGCTGGACAATAACGCGAGCATCTACCAGCCGTTCAATGGTACGTTTCACACTGTCATGACGACTATTAACTAATTCGGAGATTTCAAGGCTGGTCATGGATGGTTTGTTAGTGATCAAGTTATTCATCATCATTCCCCTCAATGCATAATCGGTGCTTCTGGCACACCTTCGATCTGGATGTGTTCGATAAAGCTGTCATGGAGGAGGTTAAGCCCCTCCCGGCCAAGTGCTGATAACCTGAACCCAAATTCTTCGTCAGCAATAACCATGTCCTGATACATCCGCAGCGCCAGCTGCTGGCCAACCTCTGGCCCATATTTCTCTATTGCCCCCAGCTCAATATGGTTGGCGAGTGCAAAGCGTTCAGGTCCCGGGTAGACGCTAATGGCGCCATGTTCGCCGGAATAGATTACGGCAGTATCAACACCGCCATTATCATTCGGAACGTCGACAGTTCCGTTTTTCTCCAGCTCCTCAGTGATGAACACGGCAGCCAGTAGCCAGCGCCAGAGGATCAACTCTTTTTCGATATTGAGCGTGATCCAGTTGCTTTCTACCGCTTCCATGATGCAGGCCAGAATTTCCATTCCATCGGCAAGGTGTTTGTCATAGCGACCGTTATCCAGCAGGCGAATAGCAGCGGAGTAGCCAATCACCCGGTTTCCAGACCGGATCCCTGTTGAGGTTGGTTCCGGGTTAAGCATGTTCTGAAGCATTGCGAACCTCTCATATGTGCCCGGCTTGTCGCCGGGCTGGTGGATCATTTAACCTGGATAAACGGGGTGTTTGTTCCGCTGGTCATGTACTGGGGCAGGGTGCCATTCCATTTGTTGATGGCCTCCAGTTGCAGTACCTCAGGGTTCTCACGCATGGCCTGCCCACGGATCTGGATAGACTTTGCTTCTGCTTCAGCCAATTTCAGCTTTGCATCCGCCTGGCCATCGGCTTCGGCTCGTAACATGTTGGCTTCAGCTTCACGTTGTTTAACTTCCTGCTCGCGCTGCAGCGTCTTCTGGTTGGCCGTAACTTTGGCGTTGATGCTTTCGATCACTGTCGGCGGGTATTCCGGACGGCCAACGTAAGAAAGGCTGATCACCTGGATACCAACCGGCCCCATATCGGACTGGATCTCTTTCAGTGCGTTTTCAAGCAGCTCAGCTTTCCCGCCGTCAATGAATTTATCGGTGCTCATCCGACTTGCGAGACGATTAAGGGCGTCAGCAATTTTCTGCCGCAGGTCGGTGTCGGTGATGTCGTCTACGCCTTTACGGTAGGTCTGGAAAACGGTTGTAACTTTGGTCGGATCAACCTTGTACGCGACCCCGATGTGGTAGCCGATGGTGGTGCCATCGCTCATCTGGAAGTTGAAAGCGTCTTCATACGTTTTCATCTGCTTGAAGGTCGGAAAGATATAAACCTCGGTATTCCAGCCAGTCCAGTAGCGCCCGACTCCGACGACTTCACCGACGCCTTTATCGTCACCCAACTTATTCACCTTGATACCCACGTTACCGGGCTCGACACGATCGCAACCAACAAGACCGATGGCAGAGAGTGCGATAATTGAAGCCATAATTGCTTTTTTCATTTCTTTTCCTTGGGAATAACGAGACCCTTAAAAATTGCGTAGATGCATGGCGGGGTCAGAAACGCCAGTGCAACGCCGGATGCGACGGCTACCGTGTCCTTCATTGAAATGAGGATTGGTACAAATAACCCGTAAACGCTGGCGGCGATCACCAGAGCAAGAACGATGCGTAAATAAGCAATCATCGACTCAGCCCTCCAGGTTTACAGGCCTGCAGTTCTTCTCGCTCTTTCACGTAGCGGTCGTGCATGGCATCCCACTTTTCGCACCACTTTTGCATTTCTCTTTTGCGGGCGAGGATGCGACGCAGCCGGCGAACGGTGCGCTGATGGGCGTTGAAATACTCAGTGGTGACTGCGCCACGTTGCCAGCTATTCAGTTCTGGATTCAGAGGATGAATCACCGGTACGTCCGGATAACGCTGCTTGAAACCAGAGCGCCCAAAAGCTCGGGAGGTCATGAAGAACGCCAGGTAACGAATTGCGGTATCCCGGCTGAAGCACCGCTTCATGCGTCCGTGGCGGATCGCGGCGAACAGATCACCAACTGGCGTTGGGTGCTTTTGCAACGCCTGGTCAATGGCGCTGACAGTTCTGTTGTCAATCATCTGTCTTTCTCCCGGTTATAGGTTTCATGACTCATAACTTCCCAGTTCCGGCCATCGTCTTTCGATAACAGGCGCCAGCGTGGGTTAACCTTCAGGCTGAGGTAGCCGGTGCGGCGCATTCGCCGCGGGAATATCCGCCGGCGCCGATACCGCAGCAGGACCTGCAACGCCTGCAGGTGAACCCTCTCAGGAATTCGTATCGCTGTCAGTGCCACCAGCTACCTCCTCAAATCTCAGCTCCATTTCTCGCGCCATTTCGATAAACGTGGTCAGTGAGCAAATGTGCTCGTCGTCGAACAGCTGGCGGTCGCATATCACCCTCCCGTTCTCGATGTGCACGACTACCCGCCCGGTAAAATCAGGGAGGACATGCAGATCCACGTTCAACACGGGGCGGGGGATCAGCACACCCTGATAGAGCATTGTTTGCTGGTTATTCATTGCCGGACTCCGCAGTAACTGGTTTCTGCTTTTTGACGAACTCCACCAGTTCAGAAATAAGCTCGTCGATTAACTCTTTCCCGCTTTCTGTGAGGAATTCGCCGCTGCCATTAACATCAACAGAGTTGCTGTAAATTCCCTTAAGAGCTTTCACGCCTTCCACATTTCCGTATTCACCGAGCGCCAGTCGCTCGAATTTCCGCAACAATCCATCAAGAAGAATCTCAGTTAATTCGATAGTACTAATCCCACCCTTGTTAAGCTTAATGACAAGTAAGCTACTCCCAGTCTTTCGCTGGTGGCGTAACAAGGCTGCTTTTAAAATTCGGCGGCGATAGGTAGTAATTAAGTTACTCATCTAATTACCCCTTCTTTTGTGTTCTTCATTTTGCTGTACAATCTTTTCCTCTTTTTCCATCCATGAATAGACCTCGCCAGCAAGGTCATATGCAAGACCTAAAACCCCATCAAGTTGATGGCAGTCAAAGTCCTTGTGATGTGTGAAAATTGTCTGCATAAGGAAGTTAAGTTGCTCAGCCTTAATGGTGACGCACTGAATATCTTGGCGGCGCTGAATGCTCATGATTATCTCCCATAAGCTTTTTTTAAAAATAAAATTGCGATATCCCAGTAGCCTGCACTACACATCATTTTTGCTGTCTTAAAGGCATCTTTATTTTTCACGACGCTCTCCTAAATAATGAATATAAAGTTCCGCAGAATTTAATCTGAAATTAAATGGTTTGGTGTTGTTTACTTGTTATTTTTTACTGCTTGTTCTTCGATAAGCCAGGCGCATACATCACCAGTAAGAACCCTGAGCAGCGAAGATAATGCCTCAATTTCGGTGCAATCCATTTTATTAGGGTATACCTCCATCATGCGGCAGATTATCTCTGCCTGATGAGCTTTCTCTGCCGCCTGCTCTAACGAAATTTCATGCGCCATTATTGTCACCTTTTAAGCCAGAAAGGTATGATGCAGATTGAGAGATTTTATTTGTAGCAATTGCCAGTTCTGCAAGGTCAGCAATAATACAGGAAAGGTCAGCTATTTTTTCTTTATCAACCAGGCTCTCTTCCACAAGAGAGAAAACATTAAGGCTGATATGGCTTATGGCATTTAATATTGAAATTGTTTTAGAGTCGCAGTCGCACGCGATACCATCATAATCGATATCAGTCGCACGCTTATCAAAACGGTAGTCTGGAATATCTACTAATTGAATGAAGTTTTTAGTTGCCATGATAATCGCTCCGGTGAATTACTTAAGTTGTAATTAGGATGGATCGGATCTTTGCGATAGTCAATGACTAAAGTAATTTATTGTTTATCTCTTAGGTATTTTATTGTTTAATAAGCAAAAAAAAGACCGCCTAAGCGGTCGTTCTTCTATGTTGAGAGTTATGCGAATCGTTTAAAGGCTGCCGACTGTTTGACCAGTACTTTAGCTAAAACGTGAAACTGATCTTCATCACATGCGTCTATTTCCCAAGGGCTGTAGAGCTTGTTATCTGACAGAACGACAAGGCTATTCTTCTGCATTTGGAGGCGTTTGATATGAATCGTTTTGCCAAACACGAAAACATAAATACCGTCACCTTCAAAGTGATTGACTGATGTATCCACGAAGATGTAATCACCTGGATCAATCGTACCTTCCATGCTATCACCACGCACGGTGATCACCTTGATAGATGATGCTGGACGACTTCCAAACATGCTTCTTGCATATTCTTCTGTGAATTCAATTGCTTGCACTGTCTTGATGAACTCAGAAGATAGGTATACTCCGGGGCCAGCACTCACTTGAACATCAAGCAAATCGACTCTGTAAATCCCAGGATCAACAGGTCTTTGTTGCCTGTAGACGGTTGGGAGATCATTGGATTCATTATCATTCATGGGCAGCTCACCTGAGGCGAGCCATTCAGGCCTGACATGTAGTGCTTTAGCTAACTCTACAGTTTTCCGCGAGCCAGAAGCCGCGCCAGAAGTTAGTTTCCAGATACTGGATTGCGACATTCCTACAGCGGCAGCAAGGGAGGCTTGGGTAAAGCCTGCTGCCTTCATTGATTCAACCAATCTTTCAGCAAACGTTGTTTTCGACATGTTGGCTACTCCAAAAGTTGTTAAAAACTTAACTCACTGAACGCGATAAGTCAAAAAGTAATTATTAGCCTTGAGGTTTACCCATTCAATCGCTAAAGTAATAATTAATTACTAAGGGGGTTTTATGATTTCTGAGCCTATTGATAAAGCAATCAGATGTACAGGAAGCCAGGGGGCGCTTGCAAAACAATGTGGAGTGTCCCAAGCAACGGTATGGAAATGGCGCCACGGGAAAAGAGTTAAGGCAGAGCATGTATTGAAAATTGTGGCTGCTGCTAATGGCCAAGTAGCGGCATATGAAATCAGACCTGACCTGCCCGAGCTATTCCCGCACCCAACGCAAGGGGAGTGACATGGCTCGACAACGCAGGAGAGGCATGAAGTGACACCAGATAATCCGATTACAAATCAAGCGCTGGTGAGCTGAATGTTTCCAGAAGCGGGCAGCATTAAGGCGCTGGACAGGCTGTATCACGATCCGCGGGGTGTTGTCGTGCATGTCACCGGGTGGGATCGCGAAAAGCAGCAGGTTTATTTCACCAGACCGGATTATCCGCATGAATGCATGCAGCCGGTCTGGAAGTTTCAACAGTACTTCACGAGGGTTTTGGTATGAGCATGGATCTGATGGTTCAGGCTATGAAAATTAAGGTCGGAAACCCTTTACGCAAATTGGTTCTTCTTAAGCTGGCGGATAACGCCAGTGATCTTGGGGAGTGCTGGCCTAGTTACCAGCACATCGCTGACCAGTGTGAAATTAGCAAGCGTTCGGTGATGAATCACATCGAGGCGCTATGTGAGTGCGGCCTGATAAAAAAAGAGCTACGGACGGGACCAAAGGGGAATTCCAGCAACGTGTATCAGCTCAATTTACGTAGTGCAGGAGATTCACCAGGGGGTAGTGCAAATCGTTCACTACCTGGTGCAACAGATTCACTACCTGGTGCAGGAGATTCACCAGGGGGTAGTGCAGGAGCTGCACCCAGAATCAGTCACTCTTTTGAACCAGTCAATGAACCAGTCAATGAACCTATAAAACATACTGGTGCTTCGGCTATCGCCTCTGCACCGACTCGTTCTGCAAAACAGGATTATTCCCTTGAGTTTGAGAAAGCCTGGCAGGCATACCCAAAACGCGCTGGTGGTAATTCCAAGGCTGCCGCCTTCAAAGCCTGGAATGCCCGCCTGAAAGACGGGGTTAAACCTGAGGTCATGCTGGCGGGTGTTAAACGCTACGCAGCCTTTGCTCGGGCAACCGGCAGTGCTGGAACCCAGTACGTGAAACAGGCCGCCTCGTTCTTTGGACCCGATCGCCACTTCGAAGAATCCTGGCAGGCGCCATCCGCTCCCGGAGGTGGGCATAACAGCACCATTGCCCGCCTGTCCGGTCTGGGGCGCATGTCCGATGATTTTGGTGAATCCGGTGAAAACCTGAATTTTTGAGTGAGGTGGGTATGTTGAATTTGAATCAGCTCAAAGAGCGTGAAGACCTGAGAGCACAACAGGCAAAACTCGGCGATGAACTGGCTTTTGCTGAAGAGCATAAACTCCCCTGGGGCTTCGAGGGCTGTAACTCGAACCACACCAGCATGGCATCCTGTCCGGAACATGGAGACTACGAACAGTTCACGCTGGTGGGCAAAGATTTTCGCGGCGCAGAGACTTTCAAGCACTCGCGCTGTCCGTCCTGCATCCGGGCGGAGCAGACCAGTGTCAAATCCAGCCTGCGCAAACTTCACGTAACCAGCCTGCTGAACGACGCGGGCATTACTCGCCGCTTTGGTGACTGTGAGTTTGAAAATTATCTGGAGCTCAACCCTGAAGCCTCCCGCAACCTCGCAGCCTGCAGGCGCTACGCCGACAACTGGCCGGCCGTTCTGGAGGCCGGGAAAAGTCTGGTGCTGACAGGCAGCTGCGGCACGGGTAAGAATCATCTGGCGGTCTCTCTGGCGAAAAGTATCATCCGCAACCATCTTGCCAGCGTGGAACTGACCGACGTGATGCGTCTGACCCGCGCCGTGAAAAGCACCTGGCGCCACAATGCCGAGACAACCGAAGAAAGCGTGCTGGATCACTACTCTTCACTGGACCTGCTGGTTATCGATGAAGTGGGCGTGCAGTTCGGAAGCCCGGCAGAGATGACCATCCTGCACGAAGTGATTAACGCCCGCTATGAAAGCGTTCTGCCAACCATCCTGATCAGCAATCTGCCACCTGAGCAGCTGAAAGAGTTTATCAGCGACCGTATTTTTGATCGTGTGACTGACGGTGGGCGCAACTACCTGGTATTCAACTGGGCAAGTTTTCGTGGGAATAACGGGGGGCATGCATGACACCCGTCTGGCGTAACGACGAACTTGAAGAGGCGGTCATCGGCGCATTGTTTTTACGCGGAGATGATCCTGAGGTGCTGGATGTTCTCTCCCGACTGCCTGCAAGCACCTTCTCAGTTCGTCAGTATCGAGAAATTTACACTGGCATCTGCCGACAGGCCCGCGGCGGCGGAGTAATTGATCCGTTACTGCTTTGCGAGTCGTTGCCGGCACTCCAGACCACAATTCTGGCAGCCACCCGTGTCAGTTGGGCAAAATCCGCGTTGTTATCTTACGTTGATGTGCTGCGGCGCAATGCTGGTGTACGTGATGCCGAAGCAGCACTGGAGAAAGTGCTGGAGCAAATCAGGAGTGCCAGAAACGGAGAATCAGCCCTGGCCGCCCTTGAAGCTGCGAAGCTGACTGTATCGGCGATCGACATTTCAGCAGATACCGTCCAGCCCGTTCACATCTCCGAACTGCTCACCGCAGTGGCGGACGAAGTTGAATCGCGGAGCCAGGGGAAAGAAGAGACCAGGTGCCTACTCACTGGCATTGAGGAGCTTGATGCTATGACCGGCGGCATTGAATCGACAGATCTGGTGTTTATTGCCGCGCGGCCATCGATGGGTAAAACCGAGCTTGCACTGGATATCATCGACAAGGTTTCCGCTCAGGGCCATGGCGTGCTGTTTTTCAGTATGGAGATGTCGGACACGCAGATCACCAAGCGCATGGTTTCCGCTGCAGGCGGGATGTCGATGTCTCGCCTGAAAGCCGTGGATAAGTTCGAGGACGAGGACTGGGCGCGGTTCTTTAACGGCATGGAACGCATGGCAACCCGCAATATCTGGATCACTGACGCCACGGGGCTGACTATCGACCAGATACAGCAAACCGCCACGCGCTACCAGATAGCGCATCCGGAAATCGCGCTGGTGGTCATCGACTATCTGGCGCTTATCAAAATTCAGAGTACTGCGCGGTACGATCTGGCCGTTGGCGAAGTATCCAAGGGGCTTAAAAATCTGGCTAAATCAAATAAAACCCCTGTCCTTGCGCTGAGCCAGCTATCGCGCGGTGTCGAATCCAGACCCAATAAGCGGCCAATGAACTCCGATATGAAAAACTCGGGGGAAATTGAGGCTGATGCTGACTTGATCCTGATGTTGTACCGAGATGAGGTTTATAACCCTGAATCGCCAGCAAAGGGTATTGCCGAAATCAACGTGACAAAACAGCGTAATGGAGAGCTGGGGACCATCTATCGTCGATTCTACAACGGTCATTTCCTGCCAATTGATCAGGAGGAAGCTCGCCAACGCTCAACGCCGCAACCAAAGGCACATCAACGCCGTTACACGAAAGGGAGCCGGGCTGGCCATGAAGATTTTTAACATTACACCAATGGGCAAGCCGAGGATGACCCGGGCAGACAAATGGAAACAGCGGGAAGTGGTCATGCGCTACCGGCCATTCTGCGATGAGGTCCGTCTGAAGAACGTTGCTATGCCGGAGCAGGGCGGACACATAGCCTTCGTGGTTCCCATGCCAAAGAGCTGGAGCCAGAAGAAGCGAGTAACGATGAACGGACAGGCACACCAGCAGAAACCAGACGCCGATAACATGATTAAAGCGCTGATGGATGCTCTGTTTACTGATGACGCACATATCTGGGACTTTCGTGTGACCAAGCGCTGGGGTGAATCCGGACAAATTTTAATTTCTGATATCGGAGAAGTGGCTGCATGAAACTTGAAGAACCACTCAAAAATGCAATCCCTGATATCATGTACTTCAGCGACGACATAAGTAAAACGGGAGCACAGAACAATGCGTAGTAATAACAACGAACATAATAAATATTTTTCTGTGGATGCAGGCATCTCATCAGAGACAATTACGAAGGCTGAGCGTCTTGTTATGGAACGCTACAGTAATATGTACTCTAACTGGAAAGAGAAAGAAAAAAATTACCGGCAAGAAGTGGAGGATTTGCGTCAAAAAGAAATCGCTGGATTTAAAAATATACTGCCTGCTCCGTTTACATTAAGCGATGTAACCATTGAATGGGATTACTGGGAATCCGTACTTCGTCACAGGTATAAAACACAAAATGGCGATGGCTACGTCCAGATTAACTGGGATCGGCGCGGGTGGCTCACTGACCTTTTGTGCGTCATGAAACCAGTTACCCGGGCTGAAGCATTAACAGTCTGCAAGTGGTTGCTGGCATGTGACTATTTTGAGGAACGGGATTCGCTGTTTGATCGCATTATTTTGAACCTGGTCGGGGAGTGCGAAGAATGAAACTTGAAGCCTCCCTCAAACACTTTAGCCCTCAGGGCATGCATATTAGCGACGACGTGAAAAGCACATCTCCAAATCGACTGACCGGAACAGATGTTATGGCGGCCATCGGTACCACCAGCAGTCGTGCGCGCTTCGGCCTTGCCGCTTTCCTCGGAAAGGCTGGTATCAGCAAAACGGACGAACAGCTTGCAATTCAGGCGCTGGCGCAGTTTGCCATCAAAAACGCTCCTAAAAATGTCCGCAAAGCTGCTGGTGACAAGCTCGGCGCCTGCATGTTGACGCTGGCGCAATTTGCCTTTGCGGAGTACTCACGTTCGGCGGCCACCAGCGCAACGTGTCACAGCTGCAGCGGAACCGGCTTTATTTCCCGCCATGAAGATGTAATTAAGCACCCTGGGGTTTTCGATGCAGACGGTGTCGAGGTGAAGGCCCCAAAGATTAGAAATGAACTGGTGAAAAGGGTCTGTGGAGTGTGCGGAGGAAAGAAAGTGATCCATGCGCGATGCAGGTGTGGTGGTAAAGGGGAGGTCTTAGATCGCAAAGCGACCAAAGAACTTGGCGCACCGGTTTTCAAAACATGTGAACGCTGCTCTGGTAATGGCTTCTCTGTTGTACCCTCAGCGACGGTACACCGAGCCATTCTGAAGCGTCTCCCGGATCTCCATCAGTCTTCGTGGTCACGCAACTGGAAACCGTTCTATGAGGGGCTGGTGGACGCACTGTGTCAGGGTGAGCGACAAGCTGCTGTAGAATTCGAGAAGGCGACAACTTACTAATGTGATCGGAGCGAATGGCGACACTTTTTTGAACGTTAATGTTGACTTTGCATAAAAGTGTCCTGTATTCTTCTAATCATGGATACATACATCCAAATGAAACTGATTCTGAACCCTGCCAACCGGCGGGGTTTTGCTTTTCTGGGGGAAGCGATGCAGCAGCCATATTTTTTTAACCCGGGCATGACCACTCAACAGCTTGAAGACTGGCTTGGGCAACAGAAAATCTATCTTGCCCACTTCAACCGTCTGATAGCAGAAAAAGCCGCTCTTGAGGAGCGGCTGAGTCAGATCTCTGCGGAGATTGGGCGAGTCGCTACTGATAGCTTTGAAGGAATGCTGAGTTTTCCCTGGGATCCCAGTCCTCTTGTGGAAAGTCCTCAACAGGATAGTGGCCAGTCGGCAGATTAAGTGACGCCAGGACAGCGGCAGCATCTTCTGACATATAACTGGGCTTTAGTTGACTGGCAATGATAAAGAGACAGTCGTTTAGCGAGAGTCTTCTAATCTCTTCAGGTTTCCACTTGGTCATTTCGAAGATAAGGTGATGAAGAGCCTTATCGTTATCAAGATAATAATAATCCGATGAAAAATGTTTCCTGTACTCATCGAGAATACATTCAAGGGTGAATATTTGTCCTATTCGGTACCAAACCTGCCTGGCTCTGTAACTGTGTGAGTCTGCCAGTAATGTTTGGGGGAAGTTGTTATTTTGGCAAACCCGTGACTTGATTACCTGTAAAAGGTCTGAGTACTTACTCATATTTTCACCAGTTGATGTTTTAATCATTTGCGAATCAATTTTATCAAAGAGAAAAACAAGCCGCTACACGCTGATAACATCAGGCTGGGCGATACCTCAGACAAGCAGAGTATTGAAACCTGAAAGACTGAATGTTAAATTTCTGGTGTGGTGAATCCCCCTATGCGGAGGGGCGACCAGTCAGTTACAGAACCTGTAAATGCAGCGCGGGCCATGCCGACTGGGGCATGCTCACCGGGAGGCACCCGGCACCACGCAATGCCACTAAGCTATTTGCGTAGTGGGGTTGTCGTTTCGGCTTCTCCAGCTATGTTTAAAAGGTAGTAACGGAAAAATGAGCGCTCTCCTGGTAAATCGGTAGCTCGGACTATTAGGTGCGTCTCGATCCGGTACAGAATCAGTATTGCCTACATTTCTGCCCGTTCCTCTGAGCGGGCTTTTTTTCGCCATGAATAAGGCGCCTCGGAAAGCTGAGGTACAAATCATTTGAGGCTGCGCTTATGCGCGGCCTTTTCTTTTTCCCCTCAATTCTGAGAGGACTCACAGCAATAAGAGGGGGCTAAATGTCCGATCCTGTTTCTGGCACAACGGTAGCTGCTGGCGGGCTGATGGGGGCCAGTATGTTCGGCCTTGCAACTGGCATTGATTATGGCGTGGTATTTGGCGCGTTCGCTGGGGCGGTGTTCTATGTCGCTACGGCGGTAAATATCAGCCGCCTAAAGCTGGTGGGCTACTTCATAACTTCATTTATCTTCGGTGTGATTGGTGCTCCTCTGCTGGGGTCTTACTTCTCAAAGTGGACGGGGTACAGTGACAGGCCGCTTGATGCACTCGGTGCTGTAATCGTTGCAGCCATCGCCATTAAATTGCTGACGTTCGTTAACAGTCAGGATCTGGGTAGCCTGTTTGGGATTCTCTCTCGCTTACGTGGAGGAGGGACAAGCAATGGTAACAAGTGATCCGAGCGCAATCGTCAATGCGGTGATATGCGCTGTAATTGTTGGGGCGTTGATGTTCTACCGGCGCGACGGGTCAAGACACCGCCCCATGATATCGCTGATGGCTTACTTCACTGTGCTGGTTTATGCCAGCATCCCTTTCCGTTTCCTGTTTGGCTTGTACGAGTCATCCCACTGGCTTGTGGTACTGGCAAACATTCTTATCTGCGGCGCGGTTCTCTGGTTCAGGGGGAATATAGCGCGTCTGGTTGATGCACTGAGGCACTAATGAATCAAACACAATTCCAGAAGGCGGCTGGTATCGGCGCCGGGTTAGCTGCGCGCTGGTTTCCGCATATTACAGCCGCGATGAAAGAATTCGGCATCACTGCTCCACTCGACCAGGCAATGTTCATTGCTCAATGCGGCCATGAAAGCCTCGGGTTTAACAGGGTAGTGGAGAATTTCAACTACAGCATCGCCGGGCTTGGTGATTTTGTTCGTTACGGCAGATTAACGCAGGATCAGGCCAATTCCCTCGGACGCAGCCAGTCGGAAACTGTGTTACCTCTGGAGCGCCAGCGGGCTATCGCCAACATTGTCTATAGCAAGCGGTTGGGTAACAACAGGGCAACTGATGGATGGGTTTATAGAGGGCGCGGACTAATTCAAATAACCGGACTTTCTAATTACCGGGACTGCGGCAACGGGCTGAAGGTTGATCTGGTGGCACAGCCAGAATTACTGGAGCAGTCCTCTTACGCGGCCCGTAGTGCAGCGTGGTTCTATGTCTCAAAAGGTTGCTTGAAATATCCGGGTGATCTTGTCCGGATCACGCAGATTATCAACGGCGGACAAAACGGGATTAATAACCGGCGCGCCCGCTTCCTGAAAGCAAAATCGGTACTGGTGGTGTGATTATGGGAATCGAAGCTATCGCGGGGCTGGTGGTTGTCATCCTGGGTGCTATCGCTGGCGCGTTCGGCATTGGTCATGCTCGCGGGACCAGTAAGGCGGAAGCCAAAGCCGATCAGCAGCGTACCGAAGAGAATGCCGCCGCCACCGTCGCCGCGGCAGAACGTAAGGCGGAAGTCATGAAAGGGGCCAGTGATGTACAGCAGACTGTTAGCCATATGCCTGATGACGATGTTGATCGGGAGCTGCGCGAGCACTTTACCCGCCCCGGTAGTCGTTGATACGGCCTGCAGCTGGGTGCGGATCATCTACCTGACCGACCACGATATCGACGTGCTGGATATGCAGACCAAGCGCGATATTCTGGCGCACAACAAAGCAGTGCAGGCCAACTGCCATAGCATTACCCCTGCTCATTGAGTTAAATAAATGGCCTCATCCTTGAGGTCCACGGGTAAGTAAACGCAAGGTCTTTTATGTAATGGCTCTTTTAGCCTAGGAGCCAGCCCAGAAACAACAAGCGTAAGCGGCAGATATTTATGATTTTTTTCTGCTGCTTATCCACAGCAAACCAAAAGAGCTACGCAATGAGTGAAGCTAAATACCACAATAAAGAGTTACTGCAATTAGTTGGGAAGCTTAGCAACAATAAATGCCCGCATAGCGGGCATGAATGATTAGCGATTGTCCGGATGAACTCTAGCATTAAGTGTATCAATGAAAGATTGCTTTGAAATTCCTGCTCCATGCTCCCAATTGTTGGCTCGAGCATCCAGGAATACATCCAGCATTCGTTTGTAGATTCCAGCTGAAGGCATATGAGAGTTTTTTATTAAGTCATCACTACCATTGAAACGCCCCATGGTCTTCAAAATACGGCCGATAGTGATATATTTTGTTTCATTGTTTCCATCAAATCCTGGGAAAAGAAGAGAGTTTTTACCATTAAAATTCCTGATCGAAGCAGCAACCTCCGCCTTGTCAGCCTCATTGAAGTTATCGTATGTATAATTGAGGATTTCATACATATCGAAGGTGTCGACAAAAAACGTGACTTCTTCCGGTGTATCTTCACCAGAGTCTAAGTCTGAGTATTCCCAGTCCAGAGCCCAATACTGATCCGACTGTATGGCTTTATAAATTAAATCTGAATTAAAAGAATCTTTAATTTCTAATGCTTTGAAGATTTCACAGAGCATCAGGGTTTGAAGTTTTTCTTGCTGTGTATATTTCATTACTTTACCTCTAGAATTTAACCGCTTAAGCGGCTTAATAAGCATATGTAAATATGCTGCATAAGCAATTGGGGAGAGTAAAACCAAATCTAACTGGAGAGAGCTTTGGCAACGGTTCCTTTCCGAGCATGCAGCAACAAAAGTAAAGTATTACAGCAGCCATTTGTCGAGTGGCTTCGATAATACTCCCACATCGCATAGAGGTAACACATGGCAGAGATCACACCAGCAGAACAGATAAGACTGAACCTGCTTGCCACCCTGAACTACGACACCGCGGCGGCGGCTCAGGCGATAGAGTTCGTTCAGGATAGCCGGCTCAAATATCAGCTGTTCATCCAGCAGTACAGCCGCGTGACAACTGAATCAGAAGTTGTAGCGCGGACCATCAAAGCTGTTCAGGAGTCGACCGAAGCGCTAGCGCTGTTTGATACCAGCGCAGGGCTGGCGAGTTAAGGCATTGCAGAGTCACTTTAAGAGGTGGCTCGATAATGCTTTATTCGGATAAATCATCGCGGTAATCTAAAACCTCCATAACAAAAGGAGGTTGTAATGTTAGAGAGCTATTTCGATCAAGTAGCAAAAGACCATGCAGAGGCAATCAAGCTGAACCAGAGACTTCTTGCTGTTCAGGCGGCGCTGGAAATTGCCAAAGCTTCTGTTTCTTCGACAACAGCAATGGGTGGGGTAAAGTCTGGTTACGATTTAGAAAACGTGACTAAGAAAATAGGTGCATTGGCTGATGCTATTCAAAGTGCTCTTGAAAAATAATCAAGAATCTTACGATTAAATCATCCCAAATTGTTAATTAATATTTAAAAAAAGCCGCATGCGAACGCCTGCGGTTTTTTTATCATGTTTATGGGGAACATATGCCTGCACTAATTCCACGTGCTTGCCGTAAGCGTGGATGCCCTGGTACAACCACGGACCGCTCAGGCTACTGCGAAAAGCATCGCAATGAAGGCTGGAAACAGCATCAACAGGGAAAGAGTCGACACGAGCGTGGCTACGGTAGCCAGTGGGATATCAGGCGTGCGCGCATCCTGAAACGCGACAACCATTTGTGCCAGAACTGCCTTCGCAGCGGGCGAGCTGTCGCAGCAAAGACGGTTGACCACATCAAGGCCAAGGCTCACGGGGGTACCGATGAAGATTCGAACCTCGAAAGCCTGTGCTGGCCCTGCCATCAGACGAAAACCGGCCGCGAACGCCTCAAGTGATATCGATTCTCATTTGAGGCGAGGCAGAGGGGAGGGCGGGGTCAAATCCCTGACGGCAAAGGCCCAAAGGACCGCCGCCCAACCTTTTTTCACACCGCCGCAGGTTAGAAAACTTTTTTTTGGGGTCCCCCATCCAATGATTAATAGGAGTTTTCGATTATGCCAGGACCACCGAAAACCCCGACACATCTGGCTTTAGTGAAGGGGAACCCATCCAAGCGCCCGATCAATAAGAACGAGCCAAAACCCCCGTCAGGGGTCCCCCCAATACCGAAACATTTCGATAAACAGGGCAAGTACTGGTTCAAGCGTATTGGTGAGGAACTTGATGCCGTCGGCGTGTTGACCACGCTTGATGCTAAAGCGCTGGAGTTGTTGATAGAAGCCTATGTTGAATACCGGCATCACTGCGACACTCTTGATCGTGAAGGTTACACCTATGCCGTCTACAGCGAAGATGATTCAGATGAAGGAGGGGAGCGGGAAATCAGAATGATAAAACCGCACCCTGCAGCAGTCATGAAGGCTGATGCGTGGAAACGGATCAGAGCGATGCTGAGCGAATTCGGCATGACACCTGCCAGCCGATCAAAGGTTGGTGCAAAAGGCCCGGCAGAAGCCGACCCACTGGAAGAATTTCTTAAAAAGCGCAAATGATGAATGGCAACCGTTGCAGATGGATTCCGCTACGCCGAGCGCGTGGTATCTGGCGATATCGTTGCTGGCGAACTGGTGCGTCTTGCGTGCCAGCGGTTCTTTCATGATTTAGAGCACGGCCCGGAGCGCGGTGTTTATTTTGATGAAGGCCGCGCCCAGCACGTTCTCGATTTTTATAACTTCGTCCCCCATGTGAAGGGGCACTTGACCGGCAAGCCGATCGAGTTGATGGACTGGCACACGTTCATTCTGATTAACCTTTTTGGCTTTGTCGTCCCGCTGATAGATGAAATAACGTTCGAAAGCATTCTTGACGACGATGGCGAACCCATGTTTGTACGGCGATTTCGTACTGCTTATGACGAAGTAGCCCGTAAGAATGCAAAATCAACCCTTTCATCTGGAATCGGCCTTTATATGGCTGGCGCTGATGGTGAGGGAGGCGCTGAGGTTTATTCCGCTGCAACAACCCGGGATCAGGTCCGCATTGTATTTGATGATGCCAAACGCATGATTAAGCTGGCACCGAAAACTCTGGGGCGGTTATTTGGCAGTAATAAGCTGAATATTCACCAGGAGCGGACGGGCTCTAAGTTTGAACCTGTAGCCAGTGATGCGAACAACCTCGACGGCCTGAATATTCACTGCGGAATTGTTGATGAGCTCCATGCACATAAAACCCGAGATGTCTGGGAAGTTCTCGAAACAGCTACCGGCGCACGTCTGCAGTCCCTTATTTTCGCAATCACAACTGCTGGGTTTAATAAAGAAGGTATCTGTTATGAACAACGTGAATATGCGATTAAAATTCTGAAGAATTTCGATAACCCCGACCCTCTTTCAATTAAGGATGACAGCTATTTTGCGCTGATTTATACCCTGGATGAGGGGGATGATCCTTTCGACGAGGCAAACTGGCCGAAAGCAAATCCCGGCTTGGGAATATGTAAGCGTTGGGACGATATGCGCCGCCTGGCAAAAAAGGCGAAAGAGCAGGTAGCGGCGCGTGTCGGTTTTTTTACCAAGCATCTCAATATCTGGGTGCAGGGTGAAAAAGCATGGATGGATATGGCGCGCTGGGAAAAATGCCGTGACGACTGGGACGACTCCACATCGGCCAACTGGTCAATGTGGCTCGGCGTTGACCTTTCCAACAAAATTGATATTTCAGCTGCAGTTAAAGTCTGGCTTGCTCCAAATGGCGATGTTTATGTCCGCTCCAGATTCTGGATACCTGAAGGTCGGCTGGAAGCCTGTTCCAAGCAGCAGGCGGACCTTTACAGAAAATGGAATCTCGCTGGATTCCTTGAGTTTACCGATGGCGATGTCGTTGACCATGCAGTAATTAAAGAGGAAACGATCGAATGGGCGCGAGGTGACTCGCTGAACGAGTTTGCATACGACCCGTGGAGTGCCACTCAGTTTGCTTTATCGGTAGCAGCTGAAGGCGTACCGATTGTTGAAGTCCCTCAGACCGTTAAAAACCTGTCTGAAGCAATGAAGGAAGTCGAGGCGAAAATTTACGCCGGGCGTTTTCATCACGATGGCAATCCGGTGATGACATGGATGATGTCAAACGTCACCGTCAAACCAGACAAAAACGAGAATATTTTCCCCAACAAGGCCACGCCTGAAAACAAAATTGACGGTCCTGTCGCGATGTTTATTGCGATGAGTCGCCTGCTTGTTAACGGTGGTGGTGAAGTTGACTTCCTTTCCACTATCGATCCTGACGAAGACCTTTTACTTCTATGAAAACTCTAATCACTGATGTTATCGGGCTTACCGGGTTCGGTTCGCTTGCTGCAGGCGTGTATCTCCAGTTCGGTCTGGCGATGTCTCTGATGATGTCGGGAACCCTGCTACTCATTTATGCGCTGTTAGCGGCAATGAGGGGGAATAATGCTGCTTGATGCTCTTTTTCGCAGTGAACCACTGGAAAATCCGGCCACGCCGATCACGAGTGAATCGGCCGAAACCGATAACGTGTTTGCCCGAGACGTATTTGTCAGCCCGGAAACGGCGATGAAGCTGGCTGCGGTGTATGCCTGTATTTACGTTATCTCTTCGAATATCGCTCAGATGCCGCTGCATGTTATGCGGAAAACCAATAACAAGGTTGAAGCTGCCCGCGATCACCCTGTGTTTTACCTGGTTCACGATGAGCCGAATATGTGGCAGACCAGCTATAAGTGGCGTGAGTTAAAACAGCGTCATATTTTGGGCTGGGGGAATGGTTACACCTGGGTGAAGCGTTCCCGTCGTGGTGAAGTTTCCGGGCTGGAATGCTGCATGCCCTGGGAAACGACACTGCTTAACACGGGTGGTCGGTATACCTATGGCGTTTACAACGAAGAGGGGGCGTTTGCCGTCAATCCCGACGATATGGTGCATATCCGGGCGCTGGGTAACAACCAGAAGATGGGGCTTAGCCCAATAATGCAGCATGCCGAGACGATAGGCATGGGGATGAGCGGGCAGGCTTATACCAGCTCATTCTTCAACGGCAATGCGCGACCAGCTGGCATTATTTCGGTGAAAAACCAGCTGAATGAAGAAAGCTGGGGGCGTTTAAAAAGCATGTGGCAAAAAGCTACAGCTGCTTTGCGCAGCCAGGAGAATAAAACAATGCTTCTCCCGGCAGAGCTGGATTACAAAGCGCTCACCGTTTCCCCGGTTGATGCCCAGATCATTGATATGTCGAAGCTGAACCGGTCGATGATTGCCGGGATATTTAATGTACCGGCGCACATGATTAACGATCTCGAAAAAGCCACTTTCTCAAATATTACGCAGCAGGCCATTCAGTTTGTCCGCTACACGATCATGCCGTGGGTAACGAACTGGGAACAGGAACTCAATCGCCGCCTGTTCACCCGTGCTGAACTGGCCGCCGGATATTACGTCAGGTTTAACCTGACAGGCCTGCTACGCGGGACCCCGCAGGAACGTGCTCAGTTCTACCACTTTGCGATCACTGATGGCTGGATGAGCCGCAATGAAGCGCGAGCCTTCGAAGACATGAATCCGGTAGATGGCCTGGATGAAATGCTGGTGAGCGTTAACGCCGCGAACCCCGCAGACGATTTTAAGGCACCTAAAACCGACGAGGAAAAGCCCAATGAATGACCGTGAAACGCGCTGTTACAGCGGGGAGGTCAGAGCCGAGCAACGCACCGATGAACCTACCCGCATTCTGGGCTATGGCTCGGTGTTCAACAGCCGTTCTGAACCCCTGTGGGGATTCCGTGAAATCATCAAGCCCGGAGCATTTGACGATGTGCTGAATGATGATGTTCGCGGGCTGTTTAACCATAACCCCAACTTTATTCTCGGACGGAGCGCTGCCGGGACGCTATCCCTGTCTGTCGATGAGCGCGGCCTGCGTTATGACATTACAGCGCCGGATACGCAAACTATCCGCGATCTGGTGCTGGCGCCGATGATGCGCGGTGACATTAACCAGTCATCTTTTGCCTTCCGGGTATCCCATGACGGTGAAAATTGGTACCAGGACGATGAAGGGATCGTTATTCGTGAAATATCGAAGTTTTCCCGGCTGTTTGATGTCAGTCCGGTGACTTATCCCGCATATCAGGAGGCCGACTCCGGTGTCCGATCGATGAAAGCCTGGCAGGAGGCGCGCGACAGCGGTGCGCTAAAGAACGCCATTAATCAACGAATGGCGCGTGAGCGCCTGCTGACCCTTCTTAACGCGTAAGGAAAAATCATGAAACTGCATGAAATGAAGCAAAAACGTAACATCATCGCCAAAGATATGCGTGCCCTGCATGACAAAATTGGTGATACACCCTGGACCGATGAGCAGCGTACTCAGTGGAACGCTGCAAAATCGGAGCTTGACGCCCTTGATGAGCGTATTGCACGCGAAGAGGAACTGCGACGCCAGGATCAGGACTATATCCACGAAAACGAGCCGGAACAGCGCCAGCAGCAGAATCGTGATCCAGCAAACCCGGAAGCACAGGCTAACGAACGCCGTGCTGCGGCGTTTAATGCGTTTTTGCGCCGTGGTCTTGGCGAGATGAGCGCTGAAGAACGCCAGGCTTTAAAGGAGCTGCGTGCACAGGGCACGACGCCGGATGAAAAAGGGGGTTACACCGTACCAACCCAGTTCCGCAATAAGATCGTCGAAGCACTGAAAGATTACGGTGGAATTGCCAGTGTGGCGCAAATTCTGAATACCGCCAACGGCCAGGACATTGACTGGGCAACCTCTGACGGTACCACTGAAGAAGGTGAACTGCTGGGCGAAAACACTGAAACCAGTGAAGAAGACGTGTCTTTCGGCGGTGCAACGCTGGGGGCTAAAAAACTGTCCTCTAAAATCATTCGCGTATCCAATGAACTGCTCCAGGACAGCGGCGTAGATATCGAGGCGTTCCTGGCCGCGCGTATCGCCACTCGCATCGGACGTGGTGAAGCGAAGTATCTGGTATTAGGGACCGGCACCGGCACCCCGCTGCAGCCTAAAGGGCTGGCTGCGTCGGTAACTGGCACCAAAAATACCGCAGCAGCGACCACCTTTACCTGGAAAGAGCTGAACGCCCTGAAGCACTCTGTCGACCCGGCATACCGTAACGGTCCAAAGGTGCGCTGGGCCTTTAACGATGCAACGTTGCAGCTGGTGGAGGAAATGGAGGATGGACAGGGCCGCCCGCTCTGGTTACCGAACATTATCGGTGGCGCACCTGCTACTGTTCTGCAGGTGCCGTATGTCGTTGACCAGGCTATTCCTGATATCGCGGCTGGTGCCAAATTTGCCTACTTCGGCGATTTTAACCGCTTTATCGTTCGTCGCGTCACTTACATGACGCTGAAACGGCTGGTTGAGCGTTACGCAGAGTACGATCAGACTGGCTTCCTGGCCTTCCACCGCTTCGACTGCGTACTGGAAGATACCGGCGCGATTAAGGCGCTGGTGGGTAAACCGGCATCTGGCGGCTAAGGCAATAATCAGCTTCAACCTCCACCGCTCCGGCGGTTTTTTTATGCCCGCAGTTCGCTGCGGGCCAGGGAAAATACATGAGCACAACGATTGAGATGTTGCGGGCGCAGTGTCGGATCGATATTGACGATGCAACCGAAGATGAACTGCTGACGCTGTATTTCACAGCTGCTCGGCGTCGCGCAGAGAACTTCATTAATCGGAAACTGCATGAAGACTCTGTGCCTGATACCGATCCAGACGGGTTAAAAATTGCTGACGATATCCTCCTGGCGCTGATGCTTCTTGTTGGGCATTGGTTCAACAGCAGGGAAGAAGCTTCCGATGTAAATAAAATGAGCATCCCCTTCGGCTTCACTTCGTTGCTTGAACCCTACCGATATATCCCACTTTGAGGTGATTTATGGCCTGTGAAGGGTGTCTCCGTCGGCGTGAATGGTTAAAAAAGTGGACGAAAATAGCCTATGAACGAGCAACTGGTAAACGCGCTGATTGCAGCGCTGAGAGAACAAACAGCAGCACAGCGAGAGCAGACGGAAGCGATAAACCGCCTGGCTGAGTCTAACGTCGCCCTGTCCGATGTGATTATCCAGTCGCTTGCCGGCGATCTCGAAGAGGCGCCAGAGCAGCAAACCTATCTGAGTGGGAAACCCAGGGGGTGATATGCAGGCCGGAAAATTGCGTCACAGGATCACCCTGCAGGAACCGGTCAAAGAACAGAACCCGATAACGGGAGCCGTAATTAATACCTGGCGCGATGTCGCAACCCTTTGGGCCGAAGTCGCTCCTTTATCCGCACGTGAGTTTATCGCCGCCCAGGCCTCTCAGGGCGAAGTTACCACCCGGATAACGATTCGTTACCGTGAGGGTGTTACCCGCAAACATCGGATCCTGTTTCGTGGCCGCATCTACAACATTGAGGGCGTTTTACCTGATCCACGGAGCGGCAGGGAATACCTGACACTGCCTTGTTCAGAGGGGGCTAACGATGGCTGATGGCGTGGAAGTAAACCTGACCGGCCTCGATTCCGTCCTGGGGAAACTGGATGCCGTCTCACAGGTCACTCGCGATAAATCCGGTCGTGCAGCGCTGCGTAAAGCGGCAAACGTCATCAGGGACAGAGCGCGCAATAATGCCGCGCGGGTTGATGATCCTCTCACCAAAGAGGCTATCTACAAAAACATTGTGGTCAGTTTCAGCAGCAAGGCATTTCGCAGAACCGGCGATCCAACGTTTCGTGTCGGGGTGATGGGCGGCGCCAGGCAATACGCCAATACAAAGGCCAACGTCCGAAAAGGCAGGGCGGGTAAAAGTTTTAACACTGCCGGAGATAAAGGTAATCCCGGCGGGGATACCTGGTACTGGCGATTCCTGGAGTTCGGCACAGAACATGCTGCAGCGAGGCCAATAATTAGGCCTGCACTGAATGGGGTCGATGCCGATGTGATTAACGTTTTTGCTTTGGAGCTGGAAAAGTCCATCGATCGCGCTGTACGACGGGCGGCTAAAAAAGGAACTCCGGTATGATTGCTCCAATATTTGCAGTTTGCGCAGCCAGCCAGGCAGTCAGGGATTTGTTAGGTTCTACTCCCGTGCGGCTTTATCCGTTCGGTATGCAGGACGACAATATCGTTTATCCCTACGCAGTCTGGCAAAACGTAGGTGGCTTCCCTGAAAATTATCTAAACCAGCGGCCAGATGCAGATCACTATTCTCTGCAGGTTGATGTCTATGGTGATACTGACACCGATGTGATCGCCGTTGCCCGCGCTTTGCGTGACGCAATTGAGGGCAAGGCCTATATCACCCGATGGGGTGAACAAAGCCGCGATCCTGAAACAATGCGATACCGCTATTCCTTCGATGTTGACTGGATAACGACCAGATAACCAACAACCCCAAACTGACCCGCCTTGTGCGGGTTTTTCTTTTATGGAGACAAAACATGTCTGTATTAACGCAAGGCACGCAGTTTTTTGTGCTCAAGTCTGGCGTGGTCAGCGAGGTTGAATGCATCACCAGTTTCAACCCCGGCGGGAACCCTGCCGATCAGATTGAAGATACCTGTCTGAGTGAGCGGGATTCCAGAACCTACAAAAAGGGGCTTAAAACGCCTGCGGCCGCAACCGTCGGGCTTAACGCTGATCCGACGAACGCCAGCCACATTATGTTGCATGGCCTCGCTGAAGCGAATGACCAGACGCCGTTAACTTTTGCGGTTGGCTGGTCAGATGGAACCAGTGTCCCGACAGCCGCCGCTCCTGGCGCTGAGGATGCTGTTGATGGCCTGGTGCTGCCATCGGATCGCACCTGGTTCATTTTCCAGGGTTACGTTTCCGACTTCCCGTTTGATTTTCAGGGTAACGCTGTTGTGACGACCTCCGCCACGATCCAGCGGTCTGGCTCTTCCGTATGGGTGCCTAAGGCCGCAGCGTAATTAATATGCCCGGTTATCCGGGCTTTTCTATTCAGGAGCTGAAATGCAACTTACTCTCGATACGTTAAAAGAAACCGGTGCCTTTACCGGGCGTCCCGTGGAAAAAGAAATTAAGTGGAAAGGCCGTGACGGGAAAGAGCATATCGCAACCGTCTATGTGCGCCCGATGGGCTACCACACCACTAAAGCTGAACTGCTGGCGTATAACGGGAAATCGGACCCGATTGCTGAGCGCATTGCGGCGCATATTTGCGATCAGGACGGCGCCCCAGTGTTTACCGCGGCTGACATTCTTGGAACTGCTACCCCGGATCGTGGGGCGCTGGACGGTCCGATTGTTATGGCCCTCCTGGCTGCAATTCATGATGTAAACGAACTGGGAAAGACTACGAGCTAACCGGCGAGGATGAATTCTGGTGCGAACTGGTGATGAATGGCATCGGCGGCCGCACCATCGCAGAGGCTCAGGAGCGGATGAGTCGCAGGGAATTTCTGGTTTGGCTCAAGTACCGTGAGAAGTACGGACCGCTCAATATCATGATGCGTACCGAGTGGGGGGCGTCGCTGGTGGCGTCTGTCCTGGCTAACATCAATAAGGCAAAAAACACGCCGCCGTTCAAGGTAAGTGACTTTGCACCGCACATCAACGAAGCGCCATTATCTCTGGAAGAAGCTATGAAAAGTTGGCATTGATGACTTTTAAATCGCTGCAGTGATCACTATCATCAGTACAACAATAACCACTGGGATAGGGATATGAAGAAAATAGCGATTATGTTATTTGCATTATTGTTAACTGCGTGCGCAGCAAATCCACCTAGCCAAGTTCAGTTGCATTCGGCTGATTATGGGGTGTTACCGGATAACTATCAGCAGCAGATAAAGGATTGGTGGGGAAGGATGTTAAAAGACCCATATTCTGCTCATTATACTTTTGGTACACCAGAGAAAGCATGGTTTAAGGATGGCATTTTAGCTGAATCAGGAGGGGCTATGCGATATGGATGGCTTATTCCAATAACCATTAATGCTAAAAACTCTTATGGTGGATATACAGGTGCTGAAGCACATACTATTTTTTACTCTCATGGAAAAATAGATTCCGCTGATGCTCAAGTGAATGCGGGCTATACGGGAAAAGTTAAATAATTTTAACCAATATATAAACAAACTAAAACCTCGCTTCGGCGGGGTTTTTTGTTGCCTGGAGAAAATTGAATGGCTGGCAAGTCCCTCGGTACGTTAACAATCGACCTGATCGCTAAAGTAGGTGGATTTGTTCAGGGCATGGATAAAGCCGAAAGATCTTCTCAGAAGTGGCGCGACCAGGTAAAAAAAGACGCTAAAGAGGTAAGTTCGTCAATCATTGCTGTTGGGGCTGCGGCGGCTACAGCAGCTGTTGGCATTGGTGCTGCTGGGTTAGCCATTGTTAAAAATACTGCACAGCAGGTTACAGAAGCTGATCGCTGGGCAAAATCTCTTAAAATGTCCACCCAGGATTTGTTATCCTGGCAATACGCTGCTGAACAAGCCGGTTTAACCGGTGACAACATAGCCGATATTTTCAAAGACATTAATGATAAGGTCGGCGATGCGGTCCTGAATAAATCAGGTGAGGCTGCTCAGGCGCTGGATACTTTGGGGCTTTCAGCTCAGAAGCTGGCTCAACAATCCCCAGATAAGCAGCTGATGGCAATCAGTGAAGCATTACAGAAAATCCCCACTCAGGCCGGGAAAACAAATATTCTCGAAAGTCTGGGTAATGATCTGTCAAAAATGCTGCCGTTGTTCGATAACAACAACGAAAAGCTGAAACAGTTTATCCAGCTATCAAAAGATTTTGGTGTCGCTCCACCGCAAGAAGATATTGATAACCTTGTTAAGGTTAATCAGTTCTTTCAGGACATAGAGACTAGCGCCCGCGGCCTTAAAATGGAAATTGCTTCGGGGCTGGCTAAGGTTGACCTTACACCATTGCAGGATGGGCTTGATGATATTCGTGACGTCTTCACCGATCCTGCTGTTCTTCAGGGGCTATCAGACCTGGTTGGTGAAGCCATAAGCCTTGCCGGGGTTGTGGGGCGTATTGCTGGTGGCCTGGGGGCCATTGCAACTTATACCCGCTCTCGTATCGGTGCTGTATCTGGTAATTATAACGCTGCTGATGAAAGTGATATTGCACAGCGCATTGAATTCCTTAACAAACGAGGGAATCAAAGTAAGGAACAAAAAGACGAATTAGACTTTTTAACTAAACGTCTTCAATTTCTTCGCGCGATAAAGTCAAGCATGACTCCGGAGCAGGTAGATAGAGGAGCGAAAGGGCTCACATCTCTACTTTCTGATCTTGGCATTGACACTTCTAAAGATAATGATTTTTCGTTGGGCAAAGGGGAGTCTAACCAGAACCAGCCAAAAACAAAACCAAAAAGCAATCCTACTGACAATGCTTTCAAGAATAGACTGCTTGATTTACAAAAGCAGGCCGCTCTAATTGAAACAACAGGTAAAAAAACTGCAGAAGTAACCGAACTGGAGAAGATTAATTTTGATATAACCAGCGGAAACCTGAAAAAATTATCAGAAGGGCAGAAGGAACAACTTCGAACTGCGGCTAAAATCCTTGATTCCAAGAAGGAAGAGTTACGGCTTAATCAGGAAAATGCGAAAATAGCTGAGTATGTTTCAGATCTCGAAAGACAGAATAAGTTAGTCCGCCAAGGATTTGATAACCAAATAGTAGGCCGTTATTCTGGTAGTCGTGAACGTTCACGCATGCAGGATAATAATGACATTCAGCAAGATTTTGCTTCTCGACAGGAAGAGATTTTAAATCAATTTCAGTCTGGAGATATTGATAAAAGTCTATACGATAAAAAGAAAGAAGCGCTTCAAAACTCGCTGAATGAAAGGCTAAGAATTCAAGAGGAACATTATAAGAAGTTAGATGAGTTACAAAACGATGGTGTTGCAGGTTTCGTTTCTGGAATATCAGATCAAGCCGCTGCATATTCAAACCTATATGCAAATATGCAGCAAGTAGGTGCCCAAACGTTTAGTAGTTTAACTGATATGGTAATTAACTGGGCGGAAACCGGTAAATTAAACGCTCAGGACTTTGCGGCGACATTCATTCAATCTGTTGGGGCTGCATTACTGCAATATGCGGCTGCTCAGGTAGCAATGGCAGCGTTGAGTGCCTTCACTGCCTGGATTGGTGTTCCCTATGTAGGGCCTGTGGTGGCGTCAACCCAAGCAATAGCTGCGGCAGCTGCTGCTGGTGTGTTCATGACTGCTATCGGATCGGCGCTTCAGGGCCAGGCTCATGACGGTATCGACTCTGTGCCCGAAACTGGAACCTGGCTCCTGCAGAAAGGTGAGCGCGTTACGACAGCTAAAACCAGCGCAAAACTGGATGCCACTCTGGATCGAGTTGCAAACCAGTCAACAGGCGGCGGCGCGATTTATTCGCCCACAATCAATATCCCCATCAATGGTAACCCTTCCGATGCAACTTTGGCGCTGGTCCGTAAAGCTGCAGATGAGGGGGCAGAAAGGGGATACCGGAAGGCGGTTAATTCAGTCGCAAGCGGTCAGGGTGATTTGCATAAGGCCTTGATGGGGAAAACTACCTCGGGGAGGAAAATTAGCTAATGGCTATCACCACAACGCTTTATTACCCCTCCGCTTACCTGCCTGGACCGCTTAAAGAGAGTTTTGGTTTAACTCCTGTATCTCCTCTGAAACGGACCCAGATGGTAACTGGCCGGGCACGGCAGCGGCGTGCCTACACCTCGACACCAACCCAAACAGATCTGGCCTGGATTTTTTCTGACGCCCAGGCGCAGGCTTTTGAGGCGTGGTTTCGGGATGAGTTATCAGATGGGGCGGCGTGGTTCAACATACCGTTATTAACGCCTGTAGGGCTGAAAAATTACGTGTGTCGTTTCACGGATATTTATAAAGGTCCCACTCCAGAAGGCGGATTTTACTGGAGATATACCGCGCCAGTAGAACTCTGGGAGCGCCCATTGCCACCGTCTGGATGGGGGCATTACCCGGAATGGATAGTCGGAAGTTCGTTGCTTGATATCGCCCTGAATAAGGAGTGGCCGAAGCATGACGCAGATTAAACGCCTCTACGCCAGCAGCGGCCCGGAGGTGATCATTGAAACGCTGCAGATCACCATTGGTTCTGACGTCCATTATCTGTGCCAGGGTTACGAGAGCATCACGGCAACGACGGAGAACGGCGATACCGTAACGTTTACCGCCTGTTCGATAGACATTGCGCTGCCGGCGCGCAATGCGGACGGCACGCAGGACCTCAAATTTGCCTTGTGCAATATCGATGGTGTTGTGTCCACGGCGATCCGCAATGCGCTGGCTAACCGTCTGTCTGCATTGCTGACGTACCGGCGTTATATCTCCACGGATTTAGCGGCCCCTGCGGAAGTGCCGTATACGCTGAAAATCAAGTCTGGTTACTGGACGGCGACAGAGGCGCAGATTACCGCGGGTTATATGAATATCCTTGATACAGCCTGGCCACGTTACCGCTACACGCTACCTGTATTCCCCGGACTGCGTTATATCAGCTAAGGAATCCCAATGTTTAACCCTGATAAATACCGTTCAGTCACCTGGCTGAAGGGCGGGCGCGTATACCCGCAACTCGACTGTTTCGGCATTGTGAACGAGATACGCCGCGACCTGAATTTACCCGTCTGGCCCGATTTTGCAGGGGTCACCAAAGACGACGGCGGCCTCGACCGGGAAGCGCGCAGGATGATGCTTACCCTTGAGCGCTGCGAACCCTGCGAAGGGGCCGGGGTTGCCTGTTATTCCGGGTCGACCGTCACCCACGTAGGGATCGTGGTCAGTATCGGTGGTCTGTTGCATGTGGCGGAATGCAACCCGGGTACGAACGTCACCTTTCTGCCGTTGCCGCGGTTTAAGCGCCGATTTGTCAAAGTGGAGTTCTGGCAATGACCATTCGTTTTTACCCGTCCCGGCTTCCCGGTGAACCACTCGAAACGCATGAGCATGGTGTAACCAGCATTCGCAGCTGGCTGGTGGCAAATGTTGAAGGCTACGAGGATCGGGATGTCCCACCGCTGACCGTTGAGGTTGAGGGGCTGTCAATTCCGTCAGGCGAGTGGGCTACTTGCGTGATCCACCCTGATAGTGACGTTCGGCTTTATCCGGTTCCCTTCGGGCTTGAGGCCGCTACGATTGCCTGGATAGGAGTGGGAATCGCCGTCGCATCTGCGGCTTATTCATTGTTCATGATGAGTAACATTGATGCCGGCGGCTATACGTCATCCACAGGTCGAAGCCTCGACCTGAACCCCGCTAAAGCAAACAGCGCGAAACTGGGTGATGCGATTCGTGAGGTGTTTGGGCGCGTGCGTATTTATCCGGATTATGTCGTGCAGCCGGTTACCCGGTTTGATGCCGCCGATCCTACGAAAATGCGCGTCCAGATGCTGCTGTGTCTCGGTATCGGTGATCTGATTTATACCAATGGCGATATCAGGGTTGGCAGTACGCCAGCTTCAACGCTACCGGGATTCAGCAGCACCCATTACCCGCCAGGCGCGGACGTTTCCGGTGATGAGCGCAGCGAAAACTGGGTCAACTCCACCGAAGTGGGCGGGACGTCATCCGGCACCGGGCTGGATATGGCCCAGACGTCGCCGGACGCAGACGACATTATCGCAGACAGCATGACCGTCTCCGGATCGAGCGTGACGTTTACGGGGCTGGATAAGGATGATGATGACGATAATGACGAGAACGATAACGCACTGCCGCCCAGCTGGGTCGCCGGCGCCGTGGTCGAACTGAAAGCCCCGGCGAACTACCAGATCACTTCGGCGGCTGGATACAGTGTTATCGCCAGCCCGCTGCTGACGGAGATCGCGCCGGTAGTAGGTATGCCGGTGACGCTGGGGTTTAACTCTGTCGATTACGATCTGTTTATCGCGTCATATACCCCCGGTCATGCTGCAGTGCCCGGCGCCGGGGGGAGTGCGGCAAAACTCCAGGCCAGTGCGGCCCCGACCACCTACGATTTTTCGACCAGCTCCAGCACGTTCACGATCACCTGGCAGGGGGTTACCTACCCGGTGTCGCTGGTGGCTAACTATGTCTCGATGTCGGGACTGCTGGCGGCCATCACCGAGGGACTCACTGGCTCCGGCCTGGTTGCGCAGGACAACGGCGGCACCGTACTAATAACCGAGGCGGCCAGTCCGTTCGCGGGTGGGGCGATCACGTCCTCTTCACTGCCTGCAGCTGTTTTCGGTGATGCCCCGGTTTACACCTCCGGCACGGCATCAACCGGCGGCAGCCCGGCGGTAACGGCGAATGTGACACTCGCCTATAACTCTGCCACGGGCACCGCATTCTCCGGGATGCCGGAGGGGGTGCAACGGCTTTCACTTGCTCACCGCGGGAATGAGTACCGCATTGTCTCGACCGACGGCACAACGGCGACGGTGGCGCGCCTGGTTAATGGTGCCGTTGATGAGTCATGGCCGGGATTCACCGCCCGGACGATGATCGACTATGAGGCCACTGGTCTTAACGACACGCTGAGCTGGCTGGGGCCGTTCCTGGTTTGCCCTGAAAATGAAACCGTCGATATGTTCGAGGTGAATTTCTCCTTCCCGAACGGCATCTGTGGCTTTGACAGCAAGGGGAAAAAGCGGCTTCGGCATGTTGAGTGGGAGATTCAGTATCGCGTCTACGGTTCCGGATCGGGGTGGGTGAGTCACCAGGGAGAGTATGCGCTTAAAAACGTCAACGGGCTGGGATTCACTGAGCGGATCACCCTCAGCTCACCAGGGCTGGTAGAGGTTCGCTGTCGCCGGCGCAATGAGCAGGGCTCAAACAACGCCAGGGATTCGATGTACTGGCAGGCACTGCGCGGGCGACTGCTGACGCGCCCTTCATCCTATCCCGGCGTGTCGCTGATGGCGGTGACCGTTGAGACGGGGGGCAAATTGGCGGCTCAGTCGGACCGCCGCGTAAACGTTGTGGCCACGCGGGCCTATGACTCAGGAACGGCCAGAACCATTTCTGGGGCGTTGCTGCATGTCGGGAACTCGCTGGGGCTGGAGATGGATGTCGACACCATCACTGCGCTGGAGTCTGCGTACTGGACGCCACGGGGAGAGTATTTCGATTACGCTACCGGCGACAGTATCTCAGCGCTGGAAATGCTGCAGAAGATAGCCAATGCCGGGAAGTCCCGCTTCCTGTTAAGCGATGGCCTGGCGACGGTCAACCGTGAGGGGATTAAGCCCTGGACTGGCGTGATCACTCCGCATGAGATGGTGGAGGAGCTGCAGAGCAGATTTACCGTACCGTCCGACGATGATTTTGATGGCGTCGACGTGACATACATCAACGGGACTACCTGGGCGGAGGAGACCGTTAAATGCCGGACGCCGGACAATCCCACGCCGGTGAAAATCGAGAACTACAAACTCGATGGGGTACTGAATCAGGATCACGCCTACCAGATCGGCATGCGTCGCCTGATGAAATACCTGCAGCAGCGGGTGACGTTCCAGACCACTACCGAGCTGGACGCGCTGTGCTACAACACGGGCGATCGCATTGTGCTCACGGATGATATTCCGGGCAACAACACGATTTCCTGTCTGGTGGAGGCGATGACAACGGCTGGTGGCGTGACAACGTTCACCGTCACGGAGCCGCTTGACTGGTCTTTCGAAAATCCCCGCGCGCTGATCCGCTATCAGGATGGCTCTGCATCCGGCCTGATGGTGGCGAGCAGGGTGGGTGACTTTCAGCTGTCAGTCCTGCACCTGAGCGAGTTTGATGATCCGATGAAGGTTGACTTGTCATCGGCAACCATCGAGCCGATCCGCCTGGTGTTCTGCGGCTCAACGCGCCACGTCTACGACGCCATTGTAGAGGAGATCGCCCCGCAGTCTGACGGAACCTGCCAGGTCACCGCTAAAGAATACCTAGAATCGTTCTACCAGTACGACGACGCCACATACCCCGGCGACGTCTCGTAATACCCCATAAAAACCCCTGATTAACTCTTTTCGCTTAAACCCTCGTTTAGGCGAAGTCTCTTTTTGGAGCAAAAAACATGGCCTTTAATCCTCCGCTGGGGAGCACGTCTCCTGCTGTGCTGCTCGATAATGCCAAACGTCTTGATGAACTGGCCAATGGGCCCGCTGCCACTGTTTCCGATCGTGCAGGCCAACCGCTGGATTCCTGGCGCCAGATGATGGCGAAAAATGAAGCCCTCACGGAGGCAACCCGCCAGAATCTTATCCCCCTGAGTCGTCAGTACATGACGCTGTCAGAGGCGCAGGCTGATATCGCGAATATCCCTGCCGGCTCGACTACATATGTGCGCAGCCAGGACGGCAGCGCGCTGGCTGATGAATATATGAACGTCAGCGGAACGCTGCAGCCTACCGGACGCCGCATGTTATCTGCTGAACCATTCCAGGGGTTAGTTGATGCTGTTCTCTTTGCCGACCCTGCAGAGTTTTCACGCTCCGGGTATGCGTCTGCTGTGGTCGCCGAGGATATGTTCATTATTACCGCTGTCCGGTCTGATGGTTCATTTTTTATTCCTGACCTGGATATCTCCGGCATTGACCTTGACACCCTGTCTCGTATCACTGCTGAGATCACATTTATTGACCCTATTGAGTTTTTGCGATCGGGATACAGGTCAGCTGTGCTGTCAGCTGACCGCTTTATTCTGTCTGCGGTGGCGCTGGATTCAGATGTTTATATACCCGTCATTTCTGACTCGGTCGGGGTTATTGAATCGCGCGAGTTCGCCCGCAGTGGTTTTATCAACGCAGTTATTTCAGAGGACAGATTTATTATGGCAGCCAGGACTACTGACGGAAACGCCCAGGAGGGGAGCAGGGAAATTCGCCTGCCGACAGAGTTTGAGCGTTCGGGATACCGGTATGCTGATGCAAGCGCAGATATGTTTGTTACAGACGGAGACCGGCTGTTAACTGAGGCATGGCGGCGTGACGTGTATTACGCCAGGGTGGTGGGCGCATACAGTCAGCTGTTTAAATTTGATGCGAATGGCGCTGAAACTCAGTTGACGCATGACAATGCGAACGTGACGAACGTCCGGGATAGCGGCGATGAGGTGCAATGGCAGAGTGATGTCGATGCAGGTGTAAAAGGCGGGCTCTGGTTTACGAAGAAGTCCAGTTTCGACCCCCACCCGGTATTCCCACGAAACATCATCACGCTATGGGGGCACTCATTTCTGCAAAACCCACGACTGGCTAACAAACTGTATAAACTGACAGGAATGCCGGTCTGGAATTTCGGCCGCAGCAATATCACAAGCAAGGGCGCAGCTCTGCGCCAGGGCGGGCAGCGAATCGAAGTATGGCCTTTGACGGGGAAGATTCCGGCAACAACGGATGCTGTCCAGGTCACGCCATCATCCCCCGGCCCACTGGAGCTTGGCGCTAAAAATTATGCGCTGAACGGGCAAGGGTATTTCCGCGGGCAAAAGGTCTGGGTTAACTGGTACGCTGACAACACGCTAAAAATCACACGCTATGCCGCCGGTGCGGAAATTACGGTTCCCGCTGCTGAAACGCTGACCTGGATACCCCAGACACAGGAGGCCCTGACCGATATTGATACCGGGCAGGTGATAACGCCGCAGTATGCAACTTATGACAGGCACGCTGAAGGGATTAATATTTTCTGGATAGGACGAAATAACAGTGCTGGTATTGCGCAGGTTATTTCCGATTTGAAAGCGATGGTGGAAAAAGTTAAGGCATCATCTAAATATCCGCGAATCGTGGTGCTGGCTGATTTCATGGATGCCGGACAGACCAATGGCACGGCAGGCCGTGCGCAGATATTTTCGCTGAACGCTGCGTATAAACGCGCGTACCCTGAATATTATTGCGAAATTGAGGGCGTTGATATTCTCCAGAACTTTATCAATCACGCCAACCCGAACTATGCAGATGATGTGGCCGACGTTGCAGCCGGAACAACCCCCCGGAGTCTGCGATATGACGACCTGCATCCGTCTCAGGTTCTGCAGGAAAATGCATTACATATTGGCGCAGACGTAAACGCTGAATTTATCGTTCAATTTTTGACAAAAAAAGGCTGGTTATAATGACTACAGTGACAGGTCCATTTGAAGTACGTAAAAATCTGACCCTGGGCGCGGGTGTAAAACTGTACCGCGACCAGACAATTACTCCCGAAACGAAAGCAGTCTTTGATTTTGCATCGGACTGGGCGGGCGGTAACAAGGCACAGTACAAAAATCTGAACACGTTAAAAAACCTGAACTATGTCGATGATGCGATAACGATTAACGCCAACGATTCAAATTCAAATGCGCAGAATTATGGCATTGGCGGGGGGATTTACTCTGCAACCGGCCAGAATCTGGGTGTAAAACTCCCGGCATCGGCATACCCAACACCGGATATGACCCGATTTATGTTTACTGTGTGGGCAAAATGGCCGGCGGACAAACTGATAAACCCCGCAAATACTAACTGGGCTCTGCTCTACGCGGGCTCAGGCACCGGCGCATTGTCAGATGACGCAAGCACGGCGTTTAAAATCGGCGGCGTGCGGCAGGTGAACGATGGTTCGGACGTTCCAATTCAGGTCCTGTACGTATATGGCGTGCGCGTTACGTATCCCGCAGAGGCGCAAACAAAAATTAAATCCGTCGTTGGTCAGAGTCAGCCATTCCAGTACGGGGTAGAAGTGGTTCGAGATAAAAATCTGAACAATTTCTACTGCAATTTCTACCTCAATGGTGAGCTGATCGGGACGTCACCAGCATTTACTCCCCTGGCTGTCCCGACGGTGACAAACGCGTTTGTGCTGGGAAATCTGGCTAACGGCTACTGCATGGCGAACACTGTTTTCTATCGTGTACGCCTTGACGACCTTACCGGCTCCACTCGGCTGACTGCAGATCTCATCGCTGACGATTACACAAAAAATAAGGGGTACTTTAGTTAAAAGTAATTGCGGCTGTCATGAAAATTGATAGCCGCAGCCTCTTTGATCTGCCTCCTGAATGAAATTACTGTATGCATGACCAGTATTTCAGGAGGGCAGATCATGCTTCGACAGTCAGACATCGCCGCGGCTTTCCGCGAGGCGGTATTGCGCAACGCCAAAGGATACCAGCACCTTCACACCCGCGACTTCGTTACCGCGCTGCGCCGGCGCGGCATCCACTGTTCCGAGGTGGAGGCTAACGCCTGGATCGCACGCGAGCAGTCTTATTTCGTCGATAAGACGCCGGACCATAGCGAAAACCGCCTGTGGATGATGGCCAACATGGGGAGGGTGCTGTAATGGGCTTTCCATCACCCGCGACGGACTACACGGAACAGCGATTAACGGTTAACTCGATCTGCAATGTTGGGCCTAATACGTTGCTCTTCGAGCGGTCTGGCGGTTACGTTGTGCTGGATATCTCCCTGAAACCAAAGCAAGGTAGTCAGGTTCTGATTCAGCACGGCGGCGGGACGGAGATTGCCACGCTGAGAGGAAAGGCGCTGATTACCGAAGATGGCGAAGCAATTGAAGGTGAGGCCTTGGATGATGTCACTGTCGCAGGCGTCGTGTCGTTTACTATCTGCGATGTGCGCCAGGACAATGCGGTTGTTTAGTTGCAGTCAATTGATGGAAGATTTCGCGTGGCAGGCGTCTTGGGGCATGGGTGGGGCATGAGAAATCTGTGAAATTCGCCAAATATTGCAAACAATAAATGTTGGTTGCTATCTCCAGCCAATGAAATTGGCGCTCCTGGACGATATTTGTCGATTTATAAATTTACCGCGTCACGCAATTGAAGTGGCGGGCATACTCTTCAAGGCTGGTGATGCCAAGGCGCACCCATTTCGGGTGCACCAACTGGGGAAGCCCAATATAAATCAGAACGCGGCGAGGATCTCCTCGGTGCTGCGCACGTGCCAAGGAGAGTCGGCGGCCGCCGCCGGGTAATGACTGAAGAAGTGGTGGAGCGGTGCCGCAGGATGTTGAGTACGGGCGCAACCCGGCAGCAGGTAGCTGATGTAATAGGTGTAGACGTGAAAACAATCTACAAGTACCTCCCGGCGACTTGAAGACAAAGATTTCACTACTTTTCCTGATATGTTACGTTTGGCTTAATCAATTCATTCAGCTTTGAAAACAGTTTGGTTTGTTCGTGAACGGTAAGAAAACAATAAGTTTTGAGCAATTTCTAACTATTAACAGCAATCTTGTTTCCATCTCAGATACATGGGCTGACTTGTGGGCGTTAATTTTTCACACGGGTTTAAGCGCTGGAAGGCTGCTGAGTATTCGATATGATGATATTGATGGTGACTTGATACTGATACGAAAACAGGGTCACCTGAAGGAGCTACGTGTTAAATCAACCCCTCCAGTGGAGGCGATGATTGCTCGTAGAAGAGAACGCTATCCAGAAGATGTTTATTTATTTCAGAGTCATTCTAACCGTGTGAAGTACCATCGCCGGCCGGTCACTATAATTGCTTTCAACGCCGCTTTACGTCGCGCCGCTAGATCATTACCAGACGTTAACGTAAGCAGTAGTAGCGCGAGAAACATACCGGACTAAGCCCCTGTCCAGTAGCGTGTGGCCGATGTGACAGGCATGGGAGTGAAGACGATTTACAAATATTTGCCAGTACAATACGGCGATAAAAAATCCCCTTGAGCAGGCACACTCAAGGGGAAAATACTACATAACATCATTGATGTGTGCGTCTTTGCGCTCGTCTATCTTCCAAGAAGATGCCTAAAGCTTCCAGATATTTCTGGTCTGATCAGTTAAAACATTGTGTCTGTGGCCTATGTGCTCGGAGGGGGTGAAGACGATTTATAAAGATTTCCCGGATAGCATACTGCATGAGGCTGGGTGAGGATTTGGTGTAAAAACCCACCCGGCAGCCGTATATAAGACCTGCCGAGTAGGGTAACTGCAGGTGTTCATGCCGTACAGTCGGGACGCACTATACCCATAACTCAACACACAAACCAGTCGTCAGCCGTCTCCCAGGCGTCTTTTAGAGTGGTCTCTACAAATTCTTTGGCGATTTCTTTATCAGTCGCCCACAAAACGCTCAGTCCATCATTACTGGCTGTTTTCACGATCACTTCAACGTCGTCATATTGCTTGCTGATTCGTCGGGTCATTTCGTCTTTCAAGGCCTCCATTGACCCTTTTGGCATTTTCGCGGCTTTCTCTTTGGCAATGCTGATTTCTACACGCATGATAATCACCTTTGTGCTGGTTGGATATACAGTATTTAACGAGAGATGATTACTAGTCAAATGGATTGTTTAGGTTTGTGAGTACATAATTAAGTACATACTTTAGGCGAGTATTAATTAATTTTATTTTAAATCAGTTGGTTGTTGCTTTGTTCAAGTAATCTTCGGCATAATCGCCGACCAGCATTAGGATTTTCTTGCTCATCTTTGTGTCTCGTTGTGGGCGAAAGGTGTCTTAGATATAGCCCGGCGACTTGCAGAATGCGAACCGTTCAGGATGCCGACGACGGTGTCGTGTGCGTCTTGTAACCGGGCTCATGATTTTTTGCTAACGACAACTTTGTTCGACATCGCGCTGTGGCTCGTTATCCGCAAAAAATCGGTTTGTGGGGAGTAAGGGGAGCAGAAGAATATTGTTACCGTTTAGATTTCGCGCCAGCACTATTAAGCGTTCGCCGCGAAGGGGCAATCGGATGGAAGCCAGATATTTTCCCTCTGAGTAATTGATTGCGTTGTTACGCTAAATTTGCATAATGAGCGAATTATATTGCCCCGGTCGTCTCTATGGTTTCCTTTATTCATCCGCTTAATGTTTTAGCCCGCCTTATAGTATCCATTGCAAACATTCCTTTGGTGCATTATTTATTGAATTTATCATTGACTGTTGTTTCACATTTTAAATATTGATATTCATGGTGCTTTTATTTTCGTGGTGAAAGTGGGTGTTTATGAATAAATATAATTATTAGGTGGTTAAGTTGATCGGTAATCCATTTTTGCTTTATCATCGTCACGTTTCACATCAATATATCTTCAATAATTATTCCTTAAGGAAAGGAACTGCTATGGCTGATACGTTCCAGAATGAAGTCCCCAGGGCGCGCATTAATCTCAAATTATCTCTTCATACCGGCGGCGCGCAAAAGAAGGTCGAACTGCCGCTGAAGCTGCTTACCATTGGCGATTTTAGTCATGGGAAGGAAAACCGGCCTTTATCGGAAAGAGAAAAAATCAACGTCAATAAAAATAATTTTAACAGCGTACTTTCGGAATTTAGCCCGGAAGTTAACCTCTCGGTGCCGAATACGCTGGCCGGCAATGGCGAAGAGGAGAACGTCAGACTGCGTTTTACCGACATCAAAGATTTTGAACCGGAGCAGGTTGCCCGGCAAATTCCGCAACTCCGCGCCATGCTGGCGATGCGTAATTTATTACGCGATCTCAAATCCAATCTGCTCGATAACGCCACTTTCAGAAAAGAGCTTGAGGCAATCCTGAAAGATCCGGCGCTGTCCCAGGAATTACGCGACGAAATGAGTGCGCTTGCCCCGAAATAAGTGCGGGGCAAGTCTGTTAATGGATTAACCGGGAAAATGCTAATGTCTGTTACCACAGAAAACGCCCCTGTTCAGGGGCAAACCACGCTGCAGGAAAACAGGGCGGGCGAGGGCGTTTACGCCTCGCTGTTTGAAAAAATTAATCTCACCCCGGCGTCTTGCCTCGGGGATATCAACGACTTTCTGGACGATGCCGCGCTCTCCGAGGCGCCGGCGGCGGAACGTCTCACCGCGGCGATGCAGGTGTTTATGGAACGCATCCGTCAGTCCGGCCAGCGGGTGGAAAAGCTCGACAAAACGCTGATCGACCACCATATCGCCGAGCTGGATTTCCAGATAAGCCGTCAGCTGGACGCGGTGATGCACCATCAGGAGTTTCAGCAGGTCGAATCCCTGTGGCGCGGCCTCAAACAGCTGGTGGACAACACCGACTATCGGCAGAACGTCAAAACGGAGATCCTCGACGTCGCCAAAGACGATCTGCGCCAGGACTTTGAGGACGCGCCGGAGCTTATCCAGAGCGGCCTGTACTGGCACACCTATACCGCGGAGTATGACACTCCCGGCGGCGAGCCGATCGGCTCGGTGATCTCGGCCTATGAGTTCGACGCCAGCCCGCAGGATGTGGCGCTGCTGCGCAATATCTCCCGCGTCTCTGCGGCCGCCCATATGCCGTTTATCGGCGCCGTCGGCCCGGCCTTCTTCCTGAAAGAGACCATGGAAGAGGTGGCTGCCATTAAGGATATCGGCAACTACTTCGATCGCGCGGAATATATTCGCTGGAAGGCGTTTCGCGAAACTGACGATGCCCGCTACATCGGCCTGGTGATGCCGCGCGTGCTGGGTCGTCTGCCGTACGGCCCGGACACCGTGCCGGTGCGCAGCTTCAACTATGTCGAGCAGGTGAAGGGCCCGGACCACGAAAAATATCTCTGGACCAGCGCGGCGTTCTCCTTCGCATCCAATATGGTGAAGAGCTTTGTTAACAACGGCTGGTGCGTGCAAATTCGCGGTCCGCAGGCCGGCGGCGCGGTGAAAGATCTGCCCATCCACCTGTACGATCTGGGCACCGGCAACCAGGTGAAGATCCCTTCCGAGGTGATGATCCCGGAGACGCGGGAGTTTGAGTTCGCCAGCCTGGGCTTTATCCCGCTGTCGTACTACAAAAATCGCGATTACGCCTGCTTCTTCTCGGCCAACTCCGCGCAGAAACCGGCGCTGTACGATACCGCCGACGCCACCGCCAACAGCCGTATCAACGCGCGTCTGCCTTACATCTTCCTGCTGTCGCGCATCGCGCACTACCTGAAGATGATCCAGCGCGAGAATATCGGCACCACCAAGGACCGGCGTCTGCTGGAGCTGGAGCTGAACACCTGGGTGCGGAGCCTGGTGACCGAAATGACCGACCCCGGCGACGAGCTGCAGGCCTCCCATCCGCTGCGCGATGCCAGCGTGGTGGTGGAAGATATCGAGGATAACCCGGGCTTCTTCCGCGTGAAGCTGTACGCGGTGCCGCACTTCCAGGTCGAGGGGATGGACGTCAATCTGTCGCTGGTTAGCCAGATGCCAAAGGCGAAGGCGTAGGTTCGGACGATGATGAAAACGGAACGTCCGTTGTGGGGCCGGGGCATTATGGTGTCGCCTCAGCATTTTCAACAGCAGGCTGCGTATGCAGCCTGGACTGCGGAAGTGATTGCCCGGATGGGTCTTAACCACCCCTGGGGAGTGGTTGAGGCGACCTTCGAACCAGAGATGCTCAAACTGGGCCGCCTGCAGGCTCACAGGCTGCAGGTCCGGTTCCAGGATGGCACGATGATTGATACGGACAATGCCGATGCGCTGCCGTCCGCGCTGTCGCTGGACGGCGCGTCCGGCGAGGCGGTGATCGTGCTGGCGCTGCCCCTGATGCAGGCGAATGGCGGCAACTGTCTGAAGCCGGAGGAGGTGGCCGAAAGGCCGGTGCGCTTCCGGCAGCGCTGGCGCGATGTCCGTAACCAGTTTGGGGATGATACCCGGCAGATTGCCGTCATACAGCCGGAGCTGATCCTCCGCTTCGCCCACCAGGACAACAGCGATTACCTGACCTGTCCGCTTGTTCGCCTGCAGCGGGACTCGCAGGGGGCCTGGCTTATCGACGAGACGTTTCTCCCGCCGCTGCTGCAGATCCAGGGCAGCCGCTGGCTGGCGAGGCAGCTTGAACAGCTGCTCGTCCAGCTCCGGGCTCGTCTGACGCGCCTGATGGCCATGCGTCGCGAAAGCAATGAACGGATGGCTGATTTTGCCGTAGCCGATGTCTCTCTGTTCTGGTTGCTGAATGCGCTGAACAGCGCCGAGCCGGTGCTGGGGTACTTTCTGCGTTACCGGCAAAGCCCGCCGGAACGCCTCTACCCGGAGCTGGCGCGCCTGGCTGGTAGCCTGCTGACCTTTTCGCTCACCCATCAGGCGAATGCCGTCCCGATCTATCAGCATGACCAGCTGAACGCGGTTTTTCCGCCGCTGTTTGATTTACTGAGCGACCTGCTGGAGGCGAGCCTGCCATCGCGGGTGGTGGCGATTGCCCTGGAGCATGATGTCCGGCTGCACTTCTGGCAGGCGCGTCTGCACGATGCCCGGCTGCGGGAAGGGGCTGATTACTACCTGTCGGTTCGTTCGTCGGTACCGGTCGCCCAACTGCAGGAGCAGTTTCCGCGCCAGTGCAAAGTGGGCAGTCCGGATCATGTCAAAGCCATCGTCAACTCCTCGCGGACAGGGGTGCCCCTCACGCCATTGCGTCATGTGCCGGCGGCGATCCCGCTGCGTCTGGAAAATCAGTATTTCAGCCTCGATGTGTCCCACCCTCTGGCAACGGAAATGCTGCAGAGCGGCACCTGTATGTTTTACGTCCCGGGGATGCTCGGTGAGCCTGAACTTGAACTTTTTGCGGTACTACGAACGTGAATGAGCCTAAACGCGGCAACGCCGCGTCCATTGATATTGATGCGCTGCTGCAGAACACCTGGCTGCAGGTTATCAGCCTGCGCCACGGCCCGCAGTTCCGCGATGAGGAAGGGTACACGCTATGGCAGCGCTGTATTGCTGATGTCGAGCGCGTGCAACATGAGCTGAAGGCGAGCGGGCTTGATGACGCCAGCTGTCAGCATATTCTCACCGCCCAGTGCGCGCTGCTCGATGAAGCCGTGAAAGGGCGCGGCGTGGAGGATGAGGCCTGCCTGCAGTGGTATGACATTCCGCTGCAGGGGCACTTCCTCGGCACCATGGACGCCGGCGACACCCTGTGCGAGCGGATGCGTGATGTGTTGCGTGAACCGGCGTCCAACCTGGCCGTGGTCACCTGTTTTCAGCGGGTGATGCTGCTGGGTTTTATTGGCAGCTTTCGCTCCCTCCACGACCCCGAGCGCCTGAAGCTGGTCAACGCGCTCGGTGAGCGTGTTCCTCCTTTTCAGTGCCCGGCTACCGCTCCCGTACTGGTAGAGAGTCGCGCCGGTCTGGGGATAAGCGGCTGGCTGGCCCCATGGCCGGTACGTATTGGCCTGAGCGTGGTAGTGGTACTCGCCCTGTGGTGGGGGCTCAACCACTGGCTCGATCACCTGCTGCTGACCTTGTTACCGGGGGAGGTGAAATGAGCCCCGCGCAGCAGCGTGGGCTGGCGCTGTGGGCCAGTCTGCTGAGTGCGCTGGTGTGCCTGCTATTTTTGCCGGTTCCCCGCTGGGGGGCGTGGCTCATTCTGCTGGTCACGCTGGCCCTGATCATCGGGATCTGGCGCATCGCCAGTCGTCGTACCGGACGTAACGTCGCATCAACCCAGGCCCCTCTCCCGGAGGGCGCTTATCGCCAGCCGGTGGTCCTCGTTTGCGGCGACCTGCCGTGTGTCTGGCCGCCAGCGTCACCGGTGCGAGTGGTCAAACAGGGCTGCTGGATCCGCGTGAAAAAGACGGAGGAGCTGCAGCAGGTCGCGCGCCAGGTATTGAGCCAGCGGCCGGAATGGGGGCCTCAGCTGTCGGTGCTGCTCTGCGTCTGCCCGCAGCGGCATGCGCAAAGCGATGCGCTGACCAGCGCTCTGCTGGCCCTGCGCTGGCAACTCAGCCAGCTGCGCCAGCAGACGGGGTATGCCGTACCGCTGGCGCTGCAGGGGCAGGTGGGCAGCGCGATGAGTCGCGACCTGTTGTGGCAGGCGGCGAAACCGGGTGAAGCGGTGAAAGTCTGGCAGCCCTCCTGCGCCCCCTGTTCCGTACCGGCCTGGGTACGCGCCGGCGGGGCGGCCGCGCTGGAGCGGCAGGTGCTGATGAACAGCCTGATGGACTGGTCTGAACAGCACGTCCATGCCGTGTTGACGGAAGAGAATACCGACCTGCCACCTCTGACCCCTGCGGCCGTGCTGTGGGGCCTCGGGCCCTCGCTGCCCGGAAGTCTGGCATCGTCGGCCTGGACGACGTGGTTATCCCGACATAGCGGCCTGTCGCGGGTAGCTGGCTGGCAGCCAGATGAGAGCGACACCGGGGACGCTTCAGCTTTGCCGGAATTCATCCTGCCGCAGTTACCGGCGGGACGGGGACTCACGCCACGAGGCAGGGCCTGGCGCGCGGCGCTCGCGATTTTCACCCTCGCGGCTGTCGCCGCGCTGCTCAGCAGTGGCTGGAACAATCGACAACTGCTGCAGCGCGTTGGCGTCGATATTGCGCGTTATGAGCGGATTGCGATGGATGATTATCGACCAAAAGCCAGCGCTGTCAGGGTGCTGCGTGAAGATGCCGCGCTGCTTGATAGCTGGGCGCGTAACGGCGTCCCGCTGCGCCTGAGTCTGGGCTTGTATCACGGGGAGCAGATTCGCCTGCCGTTGCTGGAGGCGATTCGTGGTTACGTGCCGCCTCCACCGCCGCCCGGGCCGGTGCAGCACGTTGCCCCGGATGTCATCCGCCTTGACAGCATGTCGCTATTCGATACCGGGAAATGGGTACTGAAGCCTGGTTCGACAAAGCGGCTGGTCAACTCGCTGATGGACATTAAGGCCAGGCCCGGGTGGCTGATCGTGGTGGCGGGTCACACCGACAGCGTGGGTGAGGAAAAAGCCAACCAGCTATTGTCGCTGAAACGTGCGGAATCGGTCCGCGACTGGATGCGCGATACCGGCGACGTGCCGGACAGCTGCTTTGCCGTTCAGGGCTATGGCGAAAGCCGACCAATTGCAACAAACGATACGCCGGAAGGCCGTGCGCTGAACCGTCGTGTCGAAATCAGTCTGGTGCCGCAGGTAGACGCCTGCCGGTTACCGGACCAACCCTCTGCGTCATCCCAGGATGATGGCGCTTCACTACACAATGGAGAGTAATTCCATGGCAATTCCTGTTTATCTTTGGCTGAAAGACGACGGCGGCGCGGACATTAAAGGGTCTGTCGACGTTCAGGATCGTGAAGGCAGTATCGAAGTGGTGGCTCAGGAGCATAACCTGTACATCCCGACCGATAACAACACCGGCAAACTGACCGGCACGCGTATTCATACGCCGTTCCTGTTCACCAAGGAGATCGACTCCTCCAGCCCCTACCTGTACAAGGCAGTGACCACCGGTCAGACCCTGAAGTCCGCTGAGTTCAAGTGGTACCGAATCAACGATGCCGGCCAGGAAGTGGAGTATTTCAATACCAAACTTGAGAACGTCAAGGTGGTGAAAGTGAATCCCCTGATGCACGACATCAAAAACCCCGCCTACGAGAAGCACAACCATCTGGAACAGATAGAGCTGCGCTACGAGAAGATCACCTGGACCTATAAAGACGGCAACATCATTCACTCCGATAGCTGGAACGAACGCGCCACCGCGTAATTGCCCGTCATATTTCGCGCCGCTGGCGCGCAGGCGACGTTCGCTCATCCCGGCCGCATCGTTATCTCTGCGGCCGGGGATTATTGCGGGCGATCGCCTGATGCGGGCAGCGTTTCTCTGCCCGCCGTTTTTTGCTGAGCGCCTGAGGTACGGGTTCTCAGCAAAGAAAAACACAATCTGTCTGCCTGACCTTGTGCGCTTGGGGTTCCTGTTCGGGAACAGCGACGGGCGGTAGCGTGTCCGGAACCAATAAGAGAGGATCTCATGGAAAATCCAGCCAGCCTGTTACGCCGTCTTAATCCCTGCTGTGCCCGCGCAATGGAGGGGGCGGCCTCCCTGTGCCAGACCCGGGCGCATGCCGAGATCCTGCCCGAGCACTGGCTGCTCAAGCTGCTGGAACAGGGGGAAGGCGATCTGACGGTGCTGGCGCGGCGCTATGAATGGGATATGGATGCGCTGTGGCAGGATCTGCTGAGCTGGCTGGATAAACAGCCGCGCTCGGTACGTCATCGTCCCCAGCTCTCTGACCATACCCTGAGGCTGATGCAGGAGGCCTGGCTGATTGCCTCGCTCAGCGGCGAAGCGCAGATCCGCAGTGTTCACCTGCTGATGGCGCTGGTTGAAAAACAGAATCTGATCCAGTGCCATGGCCTGTGGCCGCTGTTAACGCTGGGCCAGCGTCAGCTGGAACGCCTGCGCCCCTTGCTTGATGCCCAGTCCGACGAACGTCCGCCAGCGCAGCAGGAAGCGGCGCTGGCGCAGCCCCATGGCGGGGACGTGGAATTTGTGGGGCGTCCTGCGTGCAGCGAACTGAATGCGGATGGGCTCAATCCGGCGCTGCAGAGCGCGCTGGACAAATTCACTCTCGACGTCACCGCCAAAGCCAGAGACGGCCAGATTGACCCGGTGTTCGGACGCGACACGGAAATCCGCCAGATGGTGGATATTCTCTCCCGTCGACGTAAAAACAACCCGATCCTCGTCGGTGAGCCGGGCGTGGGCAAGACCGCTCTGGTGGAAGGCCTGGCGCTGCGCATTGCCGAAGGCAACGTCCCCGACGCGCTGAAGCCAGTGTCGGTGCGCACCCTTGACCTCGGTCTGCTGCAGGCCGGCGCCGGGGTCAAAGGCGAGTTCGAGCAGCGGCTGAAAAATATCATTGAGGCGGTACAGCAGTCGCCTTCGCCGGTGCTGCTGTTTATCGACGAGGCGCACACGATCATCGGCGCGGGTAATCAGGCGGGCGGCGCGGATGCCGCCAACCTGCTGAAGCCGGCGCTGGCCCGGGGCGAACTGCGGACCATCGCCGCCACCACCTGGAGTGAATACAAGCAGTACTTCGAGCGCGACGCCGCGCTGGAGCGCCGCTTTCAGATGGTCAAGGTGGATGAGCCGGACGACGACACCGCCTGCCTGATGCTGCGCGGCCTGAAGTCCCGCTATGCCGACCACCACGGCGTGCATATCACGGATGATGTGGTGCGCGCCGCCGTGACGCTGTCACGACGCTATCTCACCGGTCGCCAGCTGCCGGACAAGGCAGTGGATTTACTCGACACCGCTTCCGCCCGCCTGCGTATGAGTTTGGATACCGTGCCTGAGCCGCTGACCCGCATGAAGGCGCAGCTCACCGCGCTGGCAATGGAGAAGCAGGCGCTGCTGGAAGATATTGCGCTGGGCAACAGCGCCCGCGGCGATCGGCTGGCGGCCATTGAGCAGGAGGAGATCCGCCTTATTCTGGCGCTGGATACCCTTGAAACTCAGTATGGTCAGGAGCTGCAGCTGACGGAAGCGCTGCTCGCCTGTCGCCGCGATATCTCCCGCCAGGCGGAAATTAGCGATCTACAAACCGCGCTTATCGCCGTCCAGCAGGGCAATCCGCTGCTCGGGCTGGACGTCGACGTCCGCACCGTGGCGACGGTGATTGCCGACTGGACCGGCGTGCCGCTCTCCTCGCTAATGAAAGATGAGCAGACGGAGCTGCTGAGTCTGGAAGAGAGTCTCGGCAAACGGGTGGTTGGCCAGGAGGCGGCCCTGAGCGCTATTGCCCGGCGCCTGCGCGCCGCGAAAACCGGCCTGACGCCGGAGAACGGTCCGCAAGGGGTGTTCCTGCTGGTCGGGCCGAGCGGCACCGGCAAAACGGAAACGGCGCTCGCCCTGGCCGATGCGCTGTTCGGCGGCGAGAAAGCGCTGATCACCATCAATCTCTCCGAGTACCAGGAGCCGCACACCGTCAGCCAGCTGAAGGGTTCTCCGCCGGGCTACGTCGGCTACGGCCAGGGCGGGATCCTGACCGAGGCGGTGCGCAAACGCCCCTACAGCGTGGTGCTGCTCGATGAGGTGGAAAAGGCCCATCGCGATGTGATGAACCTGTTCTACCAGGTCTTCGACCGGGGGGTAATGCGCGACGGCGAGGGGCGTGAAATCGACTTTCGCAACACCGTGATCCTGATGACCGCCAACCTCGGTAGCGACCTCCTGATGCAGCTGCTGGATGAACAGCCGGAGGCCAGCGAATCAGACCTGCACGAGCTGCTGCGCCCGGTGCTGCGCGGCCACTTCCAGCCGGCGCTGCTGGCCCGCTTCCAGACGGTGATTTACCGTCCGCTGCCGGCGGGAGCGCTGCGCGCCATTGTCGGCATGAAGCTCGGGCAGGTAAGTCAGCGTCTGGCTTGCCATTACGGAATCACCACCACCCTCAGCGAGAGCCTGTTCGACGCGCTAACCGAGGCCTGCCTGCTGCCGGATACCGGCGCCCGCAACGTCGACAGTCTGCTGAATCAGCAGATCCTGCCGGCGCTGAGTCAGCAGCTATTGAGCCATATGGCGGCGGGGCAGAAACCGCGCCAGGTGACGCTGGGGTATCACGAAGAGGAAGGCGTCGTGATGGCGTTTGACGAGGGGGCAATCGCCGATGAGTAGCGTGAAATCGTTGTTGTTCAGCCACAACCACCACCTGCTTTCGGTGAAGGGATGTGAAGCCGGGCTTGATGTGCTGGCCTTCGAGGGCGATGAAGCCCTGAGCCAGCCGTTCCGCTACCGTATTGAATTCACCAGCGCAGACCATGCCATCAGCAAAGAGATGATGCTGATGAAGGCAGCCTCCCTGACGCTGCAGGCGCCGGTGGCTCAGGGCTTCGGCATCAATGTTCAGCAACCCGTGCGGGTGATCCAGGGCGTGGTGACGGGGTTTGAACGGCTCAGTACCTCCAGGGATGAAACGCACTACGCGCTGACGCTTCAGCCGCGCCTGGCGCTGCTTAACCGCTCGCACCAGAACGCCATTTACCAGGACCAGTCCGTTCCGCAGATTGTGGAAAAAATCCTCCGCGAGCGCCACGGCCTGCGCGGTCAGGATTTTCTGTTCTCGCTGACAAAAACGTATCCGCGCCGCGAGCAGGTGATGCAGTACGGCGAGGATGACCTGCGCTTTATCACCCGGCTGCTGGGTGATGTGGGGATCTGGTTTCGGTTTACCGCCGACACGCGGCTGCACATCGACGTCGCTGAGTTCTGCGACAGTCAGCAGGGCTATGAGAAGGGGCTGACGTTGCCTTCGGTCCCGCCGTCAGGGCAGCAGTCGGCCGGGGTGGACGCGGTGTGGGAGATGGCATGTCGCCACCGCGTTGTGGAGCAGCAGGTCAGTACCCGCGACTACAACTACCGCGAGGCGACGGCGGACATGAACGCGCAGGTGGATGTCACCCGCGGGGAGACCACCACCTTTGGTGAGGCTTACCACTGGGGAGATAACTACCTGACCGCGGGGAATGTCCATGACCGCCATCCGGCGCCGGAGTCCGGGGCGTTTTACGCCCGTCTTCGTCATGAGCGTTATCTGAACGGCCAGACCCGGATGCAGGCCACCACCAGCTGCCCGACGCTCTGCCCGGGACAGGTGCTGAAGGTCACCGGCGGAGAGGAGGTGGCCGGGGAGTTTGCTGATGGCGTGCTCGTCACGGCGATGCACAGCCACGCCCGGCGCGATGCCGACTTTGCGGTGGAGTTTGCCGGCATACCGGACAGCCCGGACGTCGGCTACCGGCCTGAGCCCGGCGCGCGTCCGGTGATGGCCGGGACGCTGCCGGCCCGCGTGACCAGCACCCGGGAAAACGACACCTACGGGCATATCGACAAACACGGACGCTACCGGGTGAATATGTTGTTTGATCGGGCGCGCTGGGAAACCGGGTTCGAGAGCCTGTGGGTCCGTCAGTCGCGGCCGTATGCCGGAGACACTTACGGCCTGCACCTGCCGCTGCTGGCGGGGACGGAGGTGGCGATTGGCTTTGAGGATGGTAACCCTGACCGGCCGTATATCGCGGGCGTGCTGCACGACTCGGCGCACGGCGACCACGTCACCATTCGCAATGACAAACGTAACGTCCTGCGCACCCCGGCCAACAACAAAATCCGCCTCGACGATGAGCGCGGGAAAGAGCATATCAAGCTCTCGACGGAGTATGGCGGCAAGAGCCAGCTGAACCTGGGGCACCTGGTGGACAGTGACAGGCAGCCGCGCGGCGAAGGCTTTGAGCTGAGAACCGACAGCCGGGGAGCTATCCGGGCACAGAAAGGGATATTTATCAGCGCGGACGGACAGGTGCAGGCCCGGGGACAGGTGCTGGATATGGAGCCGGCGGTCAGCAATCTGGCCGAAGCCCGGGAGCAGATGATGTCCATCTCCGGTGACGCGCAGAAGGCGACCGCGAACCCGGCCGATCTCCAGGCGCAAATTACCCTGCTGGAGCAGCAGCTGACAGACCTCAAAAAATCGGTACTGCTGGTCAGCGCGCCGGAGGGGATAGCGCTGACCAGCGGGGAGCATCTGCAGGTCTCAGCCGGGCATAACCTGATTGCCACGGCAGGAAAGAATGCAGACGTCAGCGTGGTGAAAAATCTGTTCATCGGGGTGGGCAGTGCCCTGAGCGTGTTTGTGCGAAAGCTTGGGATCAGGCTGATAGCGAACCAGGGACCGGTACAGATGCAGGCGCAGAATGACGTGATGGCGCTGCTTGCCCGGAAGGAAATCAGCATTGTCAGCACGGAAGACAGTATCGAAATTATTGCGAAAAAACGGGTCACGATAAACGGCGGGGGAAGCTATATCACGCTCAATGCCAGTGGCATTGAATCAGCGACGCAGGGGGAATACCTGACAAAAGCCGGGCACTACGGGCGAAAGGAAAAGGCCAGCAAGCAGGAAGACTTCCCGAACTTGGCGCCTGAAACCACAGAACCTTGCAGTAAGTTCAGATTTTCCTGACAAGGAGTCAGATTATGATTATCAGTCCACCTCTTCTGAAAGTGAAACAAGACGATGAAACTGATGCGGCCTGGATTGAAAGAATCCTGACCGTAGTTGACCGACGCGGATACCCGGTCAACGGTTATGGTTCGTGGCATGGCGGAATACATATACGTCAGACTGACGAAGGAAGGCCTGCTGAGAGCGTGCGGGCGATAGCTGACGGTACCGTCGTTTCACTCCGCAAAAGCTCAGACAAGCGCGATCTAGCACCATTCAACATCAACGCCGATAAACCCAATACAAAGGGGAGTAATGATGGTTATGTGCTCATAAAGCATGAAACCGAGATCGGTAGCGGTGATGAAGGAAAAGTGGCTTTCTATTCCTTATACATGCATCTGAAGTCGCTGGCTGAAACTGTTAAAGCCGGTGATAAAGTTTACCGTAAGGATCCTATAGGCCTTCCAGGCATGGTTGATGGAGTGAATGCTTTCCATTTCCAGATTTTCTGCGATGATGACAACATCAGCAAGCTAACGGGCAGGAAAACAGGAGAGCTGGATATTTCGAAGAATGGCCGCACCGATGCGGTTTATGGTGATATTCACTTTTATCTGCCACCGCAGACAAAGTTTTATGACAAGGCTCCAGCAGATAACAGCATTTCTACCACCGGACTTTCTGAACTATATACCAGCAATGTGCCTCTGTATGCCAGCATGACTCTGGCCCAAGGCAAGTGCACGATGGTTACTCGTCAGAAAAATACGCAGACTGACGGAAAATATGATCTGCTGGGTGAACCACTGGTTAATGCAGATGGTGATGACTACGAATACAATCTCTATAAAACCGCGATGCGGAATTATAAGGAGAGCCCAAGTGCCGGGTTTGAATTACTTCGCTTTGGGCGAGTGATCAACACGGACCATGAAACACTGGTACCGGCAGACGCACCATTATGGATGACAGTCAATTACCCGGGTGGTAAAGGGGTGATCAACCTTGCTGATTCCAGTATTAAAAAGTTTAGTGACGCTGATTTCCCTCACTGGACGGGCTGGCAGATGGTAGATGACGATAGTGATAGCAACAGCCAGTGTAATTCAGCTATTATCAAGAAACTTCATGAAGTTGGTGACTTCGATAACCAGTGCGGGAAGCTAATCTGTCATTTCCCATTTGAATGGGAAAAAAGTACGATCGACATCCGTTTTTCGTGGCTGAAAACGGGAAATGAAGAGCATGAACCGATGACGGAAGCCGATTATGCAAAGTTTAAATCCCATGCGGAAGCACTATGCTTTGATTCTGGAGCGTTGAGTTCTGACCGGTTGTGGCATTTTGAGCCAAAATCATTTATTCGACATTTCAGGAAATGTAGTTGGCTCGACTCTGAAGTAATTGAAAAAGTAATGACGGCGAATGCTAGTAAAAAAAATAAAAATGCACTTGAAGGTATTAAAAATATTACATTAGAGTACTATGCGGACATAAATACAATCATGCGAAAGTATAACTTATCTGATGCAAATAGAATTTGTCATTTTTTAGGGCAGGGTGCAGTTGAATCAGGTTATTTATTGTCCATGCAAGAAACTAGCCAGCAACAAATTATTGTTGATGGTGTTCAGCAAGGTGGTGTGATTGTTGAAGCATCAACATTTAATGAAACTACTAAGCTAGGTCATTGGTACGGAGCTCTTAAAGCCGAGAAGGATAACTATTTCTCCGGGAAAAAATACAATTCCCGTGGAGGGTATATCACAGGATCCTATAGCTGGATTAACGGTAACTGTGGAGATGTAGATGCACAAAAATTCAGAGGTAGAGGGTTTAAAATGCTAACTGGACTTAACACATATTCAAGCTACTGGGTATATCGAGGTTGGTTGTCAAAAAATGACTTTGATAAATATTGGTGGGATGACCCGGAGTACAAGAAAAAAATTCAGCCGGTATGAAGAAAAAACCACCAAAAATAGGAAACCCTCAGAAAGTTACAGAAAATGCATATAACTGTATTGATACAGGTGGTTTTTTTATAGTTTGTTTTAAGTCTAAAGTTCTCAAAATTATGGATGAGGACAAAATTGGGAAATCTGATGATGACAGCATTATTTTGAAAGTAACTAAAAATATAAATGGTGCAGATAAAGGAATTGCAGAAAGGAAAATAGCTACTAAAAAAGCAAAAGAGATGATTGATGATGAAGTTTAAAACTAATTCATTTTTGTTTATGATGCTTTGTGCTACTGCTCTTAATTCTTGGGCTGGATATTACAACACAATTGATATCGATGGTGTAAGCATCCATTTAGATAAGGATAAAGCTGGATATGTAAATGTTCACGATGATCAATTAAATACGGATTACTCATGCAAAATAGAAAATTGGAATGATTCATTAATCTCTGGTGCTGGAGGTATTTCTCTAACTAGTGATCATTTAGGCGTGCTTTTAGCATCAGGAAATAAATATCTTGATGTTAAGGAGCTTATAGATTGCAAAGGACAGTCAATTCGAATTCATTCTATTCATTACTTTAATAATTCAATTTCTTCTATTATAGATGTTAATTTTGAAAAAAAATTAGTTCTGGCATTAGTTGTGATTGATGCTCACTTTAGGTCATATCAGGCGATAGTATCTAAGTTTAATGGGAATAAAAACCTTTTGTCAGGCAAAGGTTTTTGGAGTAATTCCTCATCTGAGCCAGATCAGAATAGCTTGTTTTACCCTGGTGGTTCAATATATCTAGGGAAAATATCTGTCATTGGAGAATATATTGCGCCAAACGATTTGGATTGTGCGGTTGATTCATTCCCAGGTGTGTGGGATATAGCAAGAAAAATGAAAATTATATTCCCAAGAGATAAAGATGATGCTGTAATTGACAGTAAATGCTGACAGCTTTTCTCGGGAGAGAAAACACTTGATGAATTGGGGGGGGAGCTTATCAATATGAAATGATGCTTTTTCAAATGGCTATTTACTATCAGCGCAAAAAATTTTCTCGTGAATCATTAGCAATTGATCCCAATCATACTTTCTCATGAGGATAAGCATGGATTATCAACCCTCAGTAAAATCAATAATTTTTTCGGATTTGATAGCAAAACTAAATCTGTGAAAGATGAAGGTGGCGGTCGATGAAAAATTTTATAGCTATAAGTATGTTACTGTTGTTGTCATTGAGAGTGATAGCAGGTGATCCCGGAGGAATATCCTTACTTGTAAAGGCATTGCCTTCTGCAAATGATTATAAATATGTCCTTGATGGCTTTTTTAGAAATTATTACGGTGTGGACAATCCTCACACTCCTTCGTGCGATCAAAATGATTATACCCCTTATATTGATAACGTATATTTGAATACGCTCCCAAAAGGTATTGATGACAATATACTAATAAAATCCATAACAGATTTATCATCCAGAACTCAGATTGCCAAAATATTATCATCTTACTCTGATGATCAAGTTTCTGGTTTCGATGGAGTTCTTTTTTATGCAATGAAAGATAATAAGTTATTTATTTATACGTTCGACTCAAAAGCCCCTGGGCATATCTTTACGAATGAGTTGAATGTTGATGGAATTATTAGCTATAAGCTTTTAGGAAGGTCCATTTGCCAGTCTATAAGATCAAAGATACTCCCTTCCAGTCCTTAATGATATTGAGGTCAGTAGCTTTGTTTAGATACTTTTCATTAATCATATGTATGCTGTGTTTTTCAAGTGCCATTGCTGGGGAAATGTTCTCTGTAAGTATCCCGCTTAACCTTTGATCTCCTCCCTGAAAACAGTGTCAGGCTAAACTGAAGTCTCCGGTCTTTCTTCCATCTCACAGAGAGGCACATCGCCATGAAAAAGACCCGCTATACCGAAGAACAGATAGCATTTGCGCTGAAACAGGCCGCAACCGGCACTCGGGTGGAGGAAGTCTGCAGAAAGATGGGCATTTCTGAAGCCACATTTTACAACTGGAAGAAAAAGTTTGGCGGCATGGGCGTGACAAAACTGCGCCGCCTGCGCCAGCTTGAGGAAGAGAATCAGCGTCTGAAACGTCTGGTGGCTGATTTAAGTCTGGACAAGGTGATGCTCAGGAAGTTATCAAAAAAAGTTCTGAGGCCGGCTCAGAAGCGTCAGGCGGTGCATTTTCTGCGGGAGGCTTACCGTATCAGTGTCCGACGGGGATGCGGACTGCTGATGCAGAGCAGAACCGTTTACCACTGGCAGAGCCGGCGGGATGATCGGGCGATAACCCTGCGTATCCGGGAAATAGCGGAAACCCGGATCCGCTACGGTTGCCCGCGTATTCATATTCAGCTGCGGCGGGAAGGCTGGCCTGTTAACCACAAGAAAACACACCGGATTTACTGTCTGGAAGGCCTCAACCTGCGCAAAAAGCGCCCCCGCAGGCATGTCAGTGCAGCACATCGTCAGCAACGTCCGGTCCTGAGCGGAGTCGATCAGTGCTGGAGTATGGATTTCGTGTCGGATAACCTGTTTAACGGACGACGTTTCCGGGCGCTGACTGTAGTGGATAATTTTAGTCGGGAGTGTGTGGCGATCCATGCCGGAAAGTCGCTGAAAGGTGAGGATGTGGTCGGTGTGATGGAAAGGTTGCGGGTGCTGGGCAAGCGCCTGCCGGTACGTATTCAGACAGATAACGGCAGCGAGTTTATCTCGAAAAGTCTGGATAAATGGGCGTATGAGCACGGGGTCACAATGGACTTCTCCCGCCCCGGAAAACCAACGGATAACCCGTTTATTGAATCATTTAACGGCAGTCTGCGGGATGAATGCCTGAACATTCACTGGTTTCTGTCGCTGGAAGATGCGCAGGACAAACTCGACAACTGGCGCAGGGAATATAATCATGAGAGAACGCATTCATCATTAAATGACATGACTCCGGCTGAATTCATCCGAAATCTCCGGAAAGACGAAGATCTCTGATTTAGCACTGCACTGATTTTGGGCCAGGGTCAGGTTCTATGTACCTAATTCATATTATTCTTATGCACAAAAAATAATAAATTCGGGCTCGAGAGAAGCAGCGATTTCTAATATTGCAGAGTTGCGTGAAAGCCTTGGAGCCAATCTACTCTCGAAAGAGGATGGAAGAACAAGGTGATAAAAAAATTTAATACTGGAGGTGATGTGAAGTATTATTATGTTTTAGCATTGTTACTTGGTTACAGCTCATGTGTACTGGCAGAAGAGTGTATGGATAACTCAAATATAGATTCTCTAAGAGAGGTTTTCAAAAAAAATAATAAGAAGTTGTTGATTGAAATGTCTTCAAAAGAAATGAGGCGTTATGTTGAAAGTGATTTACTTATCAAAAATAAATACAGTACACTTGTCAATGTATCTGAGGTTTACTATGGCTGGGGAGTGGACAAAAAATCAAAGTATCCTGTTAACACATCGGCAGTTTTCCCAAATGAAAAAGTGTGTGTATGGAATGTATCTTTTGCACTACCAGAGTCTATTAGAAAAAAATGTGATGATGATGGTGCTTATGGGTATTTTATTGAATTTAAGAAAGTTAATGGGAAAACAGTTCTATATAACTTTACCTCTTTGTTTGATTCTCTTCCCGACGGAACTTTAGCTTGCAAAGCTGCCAATAAATTTATGCTGCAAAAATAGCTTGTGAGTATTGATGTAAGCATCTCGCCCTAAATTAAGGGTGTTGTTGATTAATCATTATTCAGCGCTCTTGCTGCTTTTTAGGTTGTGTTGCATATTATTTTGTAGCCAATAAACTCTATTTTTACTAAAAATCCAATCTTTTCTACAAAGTGGGAAGGTAATTCTGGTAAGCATTTACTGGTGATGAAAAAGGAAATCAACCAGAATAATACTGCAGAGTATTTATCTGTAAAACAGGTGACAAAGGGTAAGGATGATTGCATTTCAAATGATTATATTATTGACTGTGAAATGGATATTAATCTGAATGGGGGGTAAAAGAATCAGTTGAAATAAACAGTAGCTTTACCAATGACGAAGGCACTGTTTTATTTGGTTATAAATTGGATGTATTGGTGGGATAGACCCAGTTACTGTCAACTATTTCGCGTATAAAATGGATTGAAATATGCCCTACGAGGGGAAGAGAATATCATAGTTGAAAACGGTAGGTGGGGTGGAGAAAACCCTCCGATTCCTGATTATAATTAAAAAAGACAAGTCTCTGTTAAATTACATGCTGAAAAAAATGGAAGGCCACTTCAACGACAAAAGTAAACTAGCACGTTGATTTCTGTTTTTTACCAAAAAGGATGGTCGTATGTTTAAGTGTGAGTTTGCTAATGAAAGAAATATAATGTGGTGAGTTTTTGTTTCGCCTGCATATCAAGCTAATTTAGCCATCCTGTAATATGAGGAAATTAATGCCATATACACTTAAACATTTGCCAGAACGCTACCCCAGACCTAAGCCTCTGAAATTTTTTCGTTGGCTTGTTGCTCTGGTTGTCATGCTTTCAGTCAGTATTATCATAATGCGTATATTTGGGCGTTATGTTGAAAATCTGTACTTCTGGAGATTAGCTTTAGGTTTTCCTGTTGCTTTGTGGAGTGTCTTGCTTTCTTCTCGTCTGCTTGTTTGGTCTTTACAGGATAGCAAAGCAAACGCTTTTGACAAACAGCGAGAACAGTGGATTCTTCGAGAAACCCGTAAGGCACGGCGTGCATTACAAGTGCTGAGTGCAACATTTATTACCGGCCACTCATCAGTTGCTCAGAAAGATACCGCTATTGCTATGCAAAACAACGACAGCATTATTGTTTCACAGGTCGGCCGGGATGGTAATGAAAGCGCCAGAATGAGCCAAATTTCTTCCAGCCCGCAGGATTCTATGGAATTCGTGATAATGAATATTTTTTCGCAGATGATTGCAGACATTCCTTTTACACAAATCCCTGATAAATGCCCACTAGTAGTAGTTTTTGATGTAACAACATCGCTGCCTTTGGAGAACATTCGCCATTACTGGGATGAGGCATGGCAAAAGAACAATATCACTTTTCCTGTTGAACACGTTGAAGGGCGTGGTCTTAGTGTAATTGACCGCTGGTTAAATGAACGTATTAAAGATAAAGCAATGTTATTGATCGTTGGCCTCCAGATTGATCCGGTTGTTACAAACAATACTGCTGAAGCGGCTGTTGCTCTACTTCTTGGCAACCGCCTAACGCAAGAGGCGCTTGACCCCCTCGCATTACTACACCGGCCAGATGCTGCTCCCTCAGGTGAACTTAGCGAAGGGATGAGGATGGCCGCCTGGAACGTCCCGCTAAAAGAAAGTATGGTGAAAAATTTATGGCTCGCTGGAATGACAGGTGAGCAACGTGCAGAAGCGATTGGATGTCAGAATGCACATCCTGCGCAGTGCGTAAAAGATGAGGCTGTCATTTCACTCGATATATCCATGGGGAATGCTGGAGCCGCTGCACCTTGGCTGGCTATTGCTGCCGCCACTGAAATCGCCCGACAAACACATTCCCCGCAGATGATTATCTGCGGGGATACCACTCAGAAAGTGCTATGGAGCACGCTTATTACCCCGATAGCTTCAAGACAGGAGATGGATCTGTGAAGTTACTTTTAGCACCGAAAACTACGGAAGGTCGCTATCTTTCAGTCGTATTCATTCTCTTTTTACTCTTGGCTGCAATGACATTTATCGTCTGGAAACATCCTGACATGGCCGGACTTGAGGGCGATAGTCAGCAGCAGAATTACTGGCTTATTGGTGGGTGCTGCATTACCGGATGTATCTTTATCATGTTAGTTATGCTCCTGTGGACAGCTCGCAGTGCCGGTAAAAAGGAGTTTGAGGCGCTCCTGGATGTCACTCGTGGTGATGACAATAAGAGAAAAGATGAGAGTGAAAACATCTCTGTTTCTCCAGCAGTGGTGATGTGTGCCAGGATTCGTGACCATCTGCGAACCCGAATTGGAATTCACTGGCGGCGCAAAGTCCGCCTGCTTTTAGTCACCGGCGACGAGGCGGCAATCGAACAGCTGGTGCCTGGCCTGCGTCAGCAGCACTGGCTTGAAGGCAACCGCACCGTGCTGATTTACGGCGGCAGCCTTGCATCGGAGCCTGACCGAGAAAAATACATCGCGCTGCGCAAGCTGCGCCGTGGCCGTCCTCTGGACGGGATTGTGCGGGTGATGCCGTCGTCTCTCACCCTGACGCCGCAGATAAGCGAGAGCGACCTGCACGGGCTGGAAAAAATCAGCGAACTGCTGGGCTATGCCGCCCCGGTCTGGTTATGGAAACTGTGCGACAGTGAGTGGCCGCAGGCTGACCGCGAGGTGCAGGCGGTAGGGGTTAGCTTCCCGTTGCGCGCCACTGAGGAAGATGTCGCCCGTCAGCTTGCGCAGATGTTGCCGACGCTACGGGAGCAGGGGATGCACCAGATCGCAGCAGATACCCGCCACGACTTCCTGCTGCGTCTGGGGCAGCAGCTTATCGACGGGGAGATCGCACAATGGCGCCGGCAGCTGGCGCCGTGGCTGACCGCCTCGCGGCAGCGGCTTGCGCTGCGAGGCCTGATGTTTAGCCTGCCAGAGCCTCGTACCGTAGATCCGTATCAGGAAGCTGATGCCCTGCCTGCGAGCCAGCCTCACCTCCTGACGCTGCCCGCCACCTGGCAGGGGATCGTCGATGACTGCCGCCGTTTACGCGGGCATCACGTGGGAATGGCATGGGAGCGGGGCCTGGCGTGCGGTCTGCTGGCCATCTTCGGCCTGTGGGCGGCGGGACTGCTGCTCTCCTTTGCCCTCAATTACAGTCAGATTGCTTCGGTAGCGGGAAAAGCCCGCGACCTGGTGGCCCACCCCTCCGTTTCTGACTATCAACTGACGGCCCTCCATGCCCTGCGCAATGAGGCCGGCCGTCTCGTGCACGATGGGCAGAATGGCGCTCCCTGGTATCGGCGCTTTGGTCTGGACCATCATCAGCAACTATTAGACGCCGTCCTGCCCTGGTACGGTGTGGCGAATCATCGCCTGATACGTGACCCGGCCAATGCCGCGTTGCAGCAGGCGCTCAGCGCGCTGGTCAACTCCGCCCCCAATAGCGACCAACGAGCCCAGCTGGCGAAACCGGGCTATGACCAGCTGAAAGCCTGGCTGATGATGGCTCGTCCGGATAAAGCCGATGGCGCATTTTTTGCGCAGACCATGAAAACGGTCCAGCCGACGCGAATGGGGATCTCGACCGGTCTGTGGCAAAGTCTGGCGCCGGATTTGTGGGCCTTTTATCTCTCCCTGCTGCCCGAGCGGCCAGAGTGGAAGATCATCCCGGATGCGCAACGGGTGAGTCAGAGCCGTCAGGTTCTGTTGCAGCAGCTAGGTCGCCGCAATGCCGAAAGCACCTTATATGAGAACATGCTCAAATCCGTGCGTCGTAATTTTGCCGATGTGTCGCTGGAAGACATGACCAGTGGCACCGACGCGCGCCGCCTGTTTACCACCGATGAAGTGGTCCCGGGGATGTTTACCCGCCAGGCATGGGAAGGCGGCATTCAGCAGGCCATTGATAAGGCAGCCAGCTCGCGCCGGGAGGAAATCGACTGGGTGCTGAGCGATTCGCGCAAAACGGTGTCGACAGACCTGTCGCCGGAGGCGCTGAAAGCGCGTCTGACCCGACGCTACTTCACCGATTTCGCCGGCAGCTGGCTGAATTTTCTCAACAGTCTGCGACTTAATCCGGCGACCAATATCGCCGATGTTACCGACCAGCTCACGCTGATTAGCGATGTCCGCCAGTCGCCGCTGATTGCCCTGATGAATACCCTTGCCTGGCAGGGGCAGGCGGGGCAACAAAGGGAGGGGCTGTCGGACAGCCTTATTAAATCGGCCAAAGATCTGGTGGGCGGGAAAGACAAGCCGGTCATCGACCAGTCGGCCGCGGGCCCGCAGGGGCCTCTGGATGACACGTTCGGCCCACTGCTCCAGCTGATGGGGAAAAACACGGGCAGCAACGTCATGTCGGCCGATAGCACCCTGAGCCTGCAAACCTATCTGACCCGTATCACCCGCGTGCGCCTGCGCCTGCAGCAGGTTGCGAATGCTTCCGATCCGCAGGAGATGATGCAGACCCTGGCGCAGACCGTCTTCCAGGGGAAAAGCGTCGACCTGACCGACACGCAACAGTACGGTAGCCTGATTTCGGCAAGCCTTGGCGAAGAGTGGAGTGGCTTCGGTAATACTCTGTTTGTGCAGCCGCTGACTCAGGCCTGGGAAACCGTGCTTCTGCCGTCGGCGGCCAGTCTGAATGATAAATGGCGCCGCTCGGTGGTCGCCAACTGGCACACCGCCTTTGACGGACGCTTTCCGTTTGCCGCCAGCAAAAGCGACGCCTCCCTGCCGATGCTGGCTGAGTTTGTGCGCAAAGACAGCGGGCGAATCGAACGTTTTCTCACGACGGAGCTGAACGGTGTCCTGCATAAAGAAGGCAGTCAATGGGTGCCGGATAAGGTCAACAGTCACGGCCTGGTCTTTAATCCGGCCTTTCTGCGCGCGATCAACCAGCTAAGCCAGCTGTCCGACATTCTTTTCACCGACGGCAGCCAGGGGATCAGCTTTGAGTTACAGGCCAGGCCTGCCCCGGAGGTTGTCGAGACACAGCTGACGATAGACGGCCAAAAGCTGCGCTATTTCAATCAGATGGCCGACTGGCAGACTTTCCGCTGGCCGGGGGAGACGTATAAACCCGGCACTCTGCTTACCTGGACCACCGTCAATGCGGGCACGCGCCTGTTCGGTGACTACAGCGGTACCTGGGGTTTTATTCGCTGGCTGGAGCAGGGTAAACGCCATCCGCTGGATCGCAGCCAGTGGATGATGAGCTTCTCCGCTCCGGATGGCCGCACCCTGCAGTGGGTATTGCGCTCCCAGCTTGGGAGTGGCCCGCTGGCGCTTCTGGCGCTGCGCGGATTGACCCTGCCGGATCAGATTTTTACTGTCGATGCGGCTGAGAGCGCACAGGTCCTGACGACGGGGGTAGGGAATAGTGACATGGATGAGATGGAATTATGAGTATTTTACAAAATTTGGTTGCCGCCAGTCAGTTGGATGAAAGCGTACTGCGCCAGCAGGCCCGGTCACGTCAGGCGCAGTGGCAGTCCTGGCTTGCGCCAATCAGTGATAGCCAGCCCACCGGGAGCGATCCGGGCTATGACGATGATTTTCAGCGTATCCGCGAGGAGGTCAATAAGATCTCCGGTGTCGATACCGAACTGATTTGCCAGTTGGCTGGACAGTTACTGGCAACAACAAAAGATATCCGGATTGTTACCTATTACTGCTGGGCCCGTTTGCACCAGGACGGGGAAGCTGGCTTGGCCGATGGGCTGGAGCTGCTGGCAGGCTTGCTGCAACGATATGGTATGCAGCTTTATCCGCAGCGCGACCGTAGCCGCAAAGCAGCCCTCGAGTGGCTGGCGGGTACTCGTATCTTAGACAGTCTTTCACTTTTTCCAGAAGTTGTGCGGGAGGACGCAAGGCGTACCGTCGGCGCGCTGCTTCTCATTGATGATTGTCTGACGACAGAACCAGAAACATCACGGCCAGATCTGCAAGCACTCTGGGGTGCTCTGGAGTCTCGTTTGATAAAGGGCGGGGGAGTCGATGCGGTGGTGCCGCAGAACGTCGGAAACCGGGGGCTGGCTCAAACCGCTTCACGCATGGCTGAATACGAAGCGCCGGTTCTCAGTAACATCACCTCCGGTCAGGATCTGCTGGCCCAGGCGCGAACCCTGACAGCATATCTGCGTGTTCAACCCGATGGCTGGCTTGCCGCACATCGGCTAATGAAAAGCCTTCGTCATGACACCTTGACAATCATCCCTGCGCCTGATGCTGAAGGAAAAACACGTATCGAGCCTCCCAGAGCAGATCAGCGTGCCATGCTCAAGCGGCTGTACCTGCAACAGAGCTGGTCGGAGATACTGGAACAGGCGGACAGTACCTTCTCACGTGGCGCTAACCACCTCTGGCTTGACCTGCAATGGTATATCCATCAGGCGCTGGTGAGGTCGGGTCAGGATGTGCTGGCCGATATTATAATTGCCGATCTGAAAGGATTGCTGCGCCGTCTCACCGGGCTTGAAACATTAGCTTTTAACGACGGCACACCCTTTGCCGATGAGGTCACGCTGAACTGGATAAATCAGAGTGTACTCGACGATATGTCCGTCTGGCAGGATGAGCCAGTATCGGCTGCCAGCGGCGCTGATAACGACATTCTGGCCCTTGAACCTGAAGCGCTCGAGAAGGCTGACACTGACGGTCTCGATGCTGCACTCCACTGGATTCAGACGCGCCCGGGCACTGAATCCACTAAAGAAAAATGGCTGTTGCGCCTGCTGATGGCCCGCGTGGCCGAACAAAAGGGGAAGAATGACCTCGCGCTCTATCTTCTGCGAGAACTCGACGATGCGGCGGGATCAATCACCCTCACGCAGTGGATCCCAGCCCTGTTGTTCGAGATTAAATCGCGACGGCTCAGGCTACTGCGCATGAAAGCCACGCGCAGCGAGAGTGAAAAGTTACGATTGCAACCGGAGATGGATCAATTGCTGGCAGGTCTGATTGCGCTCGATCCAGCCAGTAGCGCGGTGCTTTGCGGCTAACAGAACGGAAACTGACACTAAGGAGAACATATGGCAGCAAAAGGTTTTTATCTGGTACAGGGAGACAGAACGACCTGCGGCGGAAGAATCACTACAGGCGCAGAAGATCACACTCTGTTTGATAAACCTGTTGCCCGGGAGCAGGACAGCGTCACTTGCGGAAAGCACGCAGGGCTATACAAGATTGCCGGTGGCATCGACAACGATACCATTCATGGCCGGCGAATGGCCGGAACCCTCGACAGCTGTAGTACTTGCCCCTGTAAGGCGAAGTTTATTCCATCAATGATGAATGATACTTATGAGAAAGGAGGTGAATGCATAACTACTTTATTTTCACTCGATGGGCTTATGGCATCTTTACAGGAACCCTATAAGAATCTTCATCCAGATAATAAGACTGAACGACAGTGTACTCACACAGATGGGGCGATTAAAGTTGCAGAATATATACTAAGTGAAATAAAGGCGAATGTCAGAAGCGATACGGCAGAAACAATACGATATTTAATCGACGAAGATTTTATAATAAAAAGACTTACTGAATGGAATAAACTTCCCTTTTATGCAAGGCTGGGGCCGCCCCCTAAAGCAGATTTACTTGCTGCAATGGCTATTTGGTATCAGACCGTGAAAACAGGTTCAATCTGGGATCATAAACCGAAGATCCGCGATTTTTTTTCATCCGTTGCAGTAGCACGACCACTTCCCAGGAAAGGAAAATCATCAAAGTCTTATTATCATAAGTTTAAACAGCATGATTATTTTTATGATGTTTGGTCAAACATACATTATGGTTATGTTGGACGTAGTGTCGGTTTTTCTGAAGCAATTCTCTTGAAAGGGTCCACTTGGGAACAAAACATGACGCCAGGTGCCATGGGGGATGATACCATGGATGACATTACTAGCATGAAAATAGGGTTTAATCTATTTTATGAACATGGGAAATTTGCTGAGACGTTGACGGCAGATAATATTCTTTGCGTTTTAGAAACAACACCTGGCGCGCACCTTCCTCACTCAAGAGAAAATCATTGGTGCTGGAATACAGATAACCCAGAAAAAAGTGACGAATCATTTTGAAAAAAACAAAAACGTTAACGGGTATTGCATTATTTATAGCGGTGTTAGTCCTTGTCGCTCATTTTATTCCGATAAGGCCAGTCGTTGTTATTATAAATAACACTAACGAAACTATATTCGTATATGCAGGTGAGAGTATATATAATGTCGAACCTGAGCCTGACGAAGTCGCGCGTATAGTACGATCAAAGCCTGAAATTATAGCACCTGGAAAAAGAGTTAAGATTAAAGCTTCGTTTACATCTCTGATTAGGAAAGATGCAGCGCTCGACATTGGTTGGAGGGTAGGTGGTCAATACGAATATAACGCTGCAGGTAGCGGTGGTCAAAATTTTATTCTTTCTTCAAAAGAGGGCGTGTGCTACGCATCGATTTATATAAAAGATGATTTTTTTAAGGGCGCGATTAAAAATGGTTCAAGCAATAAATGTTTAAAAAAAATAAAGGCATTTAATTATAAGTATTAATTCAGGTGTTATAAAGGTTATTTTTTTAGTTGCCAGTTTCAAAATCTGATGATTGAAAGGAAATCAATATTAATTTATGGACGATTTAACCCTGCGTTATTACGACGCTGAAATGCGCTACCTGCTGGAAGCGGGTGAAGAGTTTGCCCGCGCTCATCCTGAGCAGGCGGCAATGCTCAATCTCGACAAAGCGGGCGCTCGCGACCCCTTTGTCGAGCGTCTGTTTGAAGGTTTTGCCTTCCTGATGGGCCGCATGCGCGAGAAACTCGATGACGATCTGCCTGAGCTGACCGAAGGCGTGGTCAGTCTGCTGTGGCCACATTATTTACGTACCATTCCCTCGATGTCGGTCGTGGAGTTCACCCCCGACTGGCCGGAAATGAAAGAGCCGATGACGATGGCCAAAGGCTTTGAAGTGCTTTCCCGGCCGATCGGTGAAAAGGGCACGCGCTGCCGGTACACCACCACCAAAGCGATCGCTCTGCAGCCGTTATCCCTGGAACGCGTCCAGCTGGCCACCGATACGGATGGCCGGTCGGTGATCACGCTGCGCTTTACCTGCAGCCAGCTGACGGACTGGCGCCGGGTCGATCTCAGTCATATCCCGCTGTACTGCAACGCCGATGCGCCGCTGGCCTGCGCCATGCACGAGGCCTTTACCCTCAATGTGGCCCGGATGTGGCTGCGCATGCCCGATGAGGTGGACAGAAGGCCGCTGGACGGGTATTTCAGCGCGCTGGGATTTGGCGAGGATGACGGCCTCTGGCCTGAAGATGGCCGCAGTTTTCGCGGTTACCAACTGCTGCTGGAGTATTTTACCTTCCGCGAAAAGTTCATGTTCATCGATCTGCGCGGGCTGGAGACGGTGGCTTTTCCGGCCGGACTGGCGTGGTTTGAAATCGACGTCGTGCTGGCGGAACGCTGGGAACATGACTTCCGCTTCAGCGAAAAGCAGCTGCGCCTGCACTGCGTGCCAGTGATCAACCTGTTTCCGCTGGAGTCCGATCCGCTGACCATCAATTCCCTGCAGACCGAATACCCGCTGCGCCCGATGCGCGTGCAGGACGGCCACACCGAAATTTACACCGTCGATTCCGTGATCTCCTCACACCAGCAGGTTTACGCGCCGTTCTCAAGTTTTCGCCACAAAGGCGGCATGATGCGTCATGACGCGGCGGACTATTACTATCATACCCGGGTGCGCCGTGGCCCCTCCGGGCTGTACAACACCTGGCTTATCGTCGGCGGAGAAGCCTTTGATAATCATACCGTACCGGAAGATGAAAGCCTGTCGCTGACCCTCACCGGAACCAACGGCCAGCTGCCGCGTCGCGCGCTGCAGAGCACCGTGCTCGATACGGTGATGAAAACCACTTCCGCCAGTATTGCAGTGCGTAACCTCTGCGCGCCGACGCTGCCGTGCTATCCCCCCGCCCAGGACCGTTTTCACTGGCGGGTGCTGAGCCATCTGGGCAGCAGTTTTCTTTCCCTGATGGATAACGCGGAGGTCCTGCGCGGCACCCTGGCGCTGTATGAATGGACCGACAGCGAGATGAATCGTCGGCGTCTGGAAGCCATCCTCGACGTGAAGCACCGCGCAACAGAGCGCTTTGCACAGGGCCATCTGGTGCGCGGCGTACAGATTGAAGTCACCCTCGACAGTCACGGCTTTGCCGGACGAGGCGATATATGCCTGTTTGGCGAGATGCTTAGCCGCTTCTTCGCGCTCTACACCGACATCTACTTGTTCAACCGCCTGATTATCATTCTGCAACCAACCGGAGAACGACTGGAATGGGAAGAGAAGCACAGCCGCCGCATTCCCGGCTGACCCCGCGACTGGAGGCCGACCTGCCGCGGATCAATTTTTACCGCTTCTGCCATCTTCTGGAAAAACGGCGTCCCGGCCAACCGCTGATGGGGGGAACCAGCCATCCGGCTGACGATCCGGTGCGTTTTTACCCGCATCCGGGAATGGGATTTCCCGCCAGCGAACTGAAAGCCGTGGAATACGATGAGGCCGATGACAGCAGGCCGCCGGTCATTCGCACCACCTTTATGGGGTTGTACGGTGTCGATTCGCCGCTCCCGACGGCATATCTCGATGATATCGCCCAGCACAGGGAAGGGCATGAAGCGCTGCAGGGCTTACTGGATATCTTCAGCCACCGGATCATGACGCAGTTTTACCGCATCTGGCGGAAATACTCCTGGCCCGCCACCTTTGAGCCCGGCGGCACCGATCGTCTCTCGCAGTCGCTACTGGGCCTGGCGGGGCTAGGCATCCCCGGCACGACGCAGCATATCGCCTCGCCGGCGTCGCGCTTTCTGGCGCTAACCGGCGTGCTGCGTCAGCCGGGCAAAACCCAGCAGGGGATCCAGGCGCTGGTCACCCTGCTGGCCCCGGAGACCACCGTCAGGGTGAGCCCGTACAGCCTGCGTCCGGTGGCGATCAGCCAGCCGCTGGGGTTTTACGGCGATGACGACTTCTTCCTGGACGGCAATACGCCGCTGGGTGACGAAGCGATGGATGCCAGCAGCCAGCTCCTCGTTGCCCTTACCACCGACAATCCCGCGGAGGCGCAGGGCTGGAAGCCTGACGGCCCGCTGTTTCGGGACTTTCTCATCCTGCTGCGGGTATACCTCGGCTGGCGATTCCGGGCCAACATCACCCTGACCGCGCCGACCCGACTGCTGGCTGTCCCGCCGCTGGGGGACGAGCCGTTCTGGCTCGGTATGAACGGCGTGCTGGGCGTGGGTGAGGGCGAGAGTGAGGACGATATTCCTCAGACCTTTACCACCGAGCTGGGTACCTATACGGGCCTGCAGCCTGCCACCTTTCTACAAGGAAACCGACGTGTTACGTATAAGTTTGACTAAAACCGCCTGTCTGCTGCCCCTGCTTGCGCTTTGCCTGAGCGGATGCGGACTCACCCAGCGCGTCTCGGAGGGAACAAAGTCTGCCTTCAACGCCGTTTTTTATAAGAAAATTAATACGCTGCATCTGGACTTTACCGCGCGCGAAGCGCTCAACACCGATGCCAGAGAGAATCATTCGCTCTCTGAACCGGTGGTGGTGCGCATCTATCAGCTTAAAGATCGCCAGACCTTTGACCGGCTGGTTTACCAGCAACTGCTGGAGGAGGGGGATATTCTGCTCGCCGCCGATCTCCTCGCCAGTCGCGATGTGGTGATCGGTCCCGGAGGGGACGCCAGTCTGAATATGCCGCTGGAAGCGGAGGCGACGTTCGTGGCGGTTGTCGGCCTGTTCCGCCATCCGGACACACAAAGAAATACCTGGAAGCAGGTGCTGGCGCGTGAGGAATTGGATCCGGACAAGCCGCGCATTTTCGCCGCCGAACACAACCAGCTACGGCTCAGGCCTGAAGCGGCGAAGTAACGTAAAAAAAAACAAACATTTGCGGCGGGGCCATCGCGCCAGTTCGCCCTCAACCTTCGTAACCAGCGAACGGGCGATAACCATCTTCATCCAGCCCAACCGGTTTCATCACAGCACAGGGAGATAACGTGACAGCGAGGGAAAGTTTTTTTAAGAAACTGCAGCAACAGCAAAATCCGCGGCGGACAGCGGCCCTCGACGGGTCGGCCGCCGCGGATATCGCCAGGTTTCGTCAGCAGATGGCGGAGCTGGCTCAGCAGATAAGTCAGTGGTTTGATGGAACCGGTATTGAGGTGGTGATTTCGACCCGCCATCTCCACGACCTGAGTACCCTTGGCTACAGCCTCAACAGCGGCATCTGCCGCTACGATATCCCGGCCATTCGTCTGCAAAACGGCGAGCGCAGCGTCAATATCGTGCCGCAGCAGCTGTTGGATGGCGTGGAAAAGGGGATCGTGACCCTGAGTCTTGAGGCGCCCGACGGCGCGGGCTCCCGGGAGGTGTTTTATCTGAGCCTGGCCCCGGAGGAGGGCTGGATGATCCGCAAGGCGCACCAGTCCCCGGAAGCGCGGCTTATGCTTACCGAAGATCGCTTTTTTATGGCGGTCGACAGCCTGGCCTGAAGATCCCTGACAGGCGATGACGTCCTCGCGGCGGCGGTGCAAAGCGCGCATCGCCGCCCTGAGGTATCAGGCGCCAAACGCTCCGTCGATGGTGTGCATGGCGCCAGTGACAAACGACGCCTCCGGACCGGCCAGCCACGCCACCATTCCCGCCACCTCTTCCGGACGGCCATGGCGCTTAATGGCCATAAAGCTGTGCATCAGCTCTTTCATCGGGCCGTTCTCCGGGTTGGCGTCGGTATCAATTGGGCCGGGCTGGACGACGTTGACCGTGATGCCGCGCGGGCCAAAATCCCGCGCCAGGCCGCGCGCCAGCCCCTGCAGGGCCGATTTGCTGAGCGCATAGGCCGCCATTCCCGGCACTGGCATGCGATCGCCATTGACTGAGCCGATGACAATAATGCGCCCGCCTTCCGGCATGCGGCGCGCCGCTTCGACGGAGGCATGGTAGGGGGCGTGAATATTGATGTGGAACAGGCGATCGACGGCATCGCTGTCCTGCTCGAGAGCGTCACCGAAAAGCGCGATCCCGGCATTGACCACTAACACGTCCAGCGGGCCGCTGTCGCGGACCAGGCTTATCACCGCATCGCGATCGGCGCTGTCCGCCTGCACCGCCGTGCTGCCGGTCTCTGCCGCCAGCCGCTCGGCCGCTTGCGGCGAACCGGAATAGCTAAACACCACCGACGCGCCATCGGCGACAAAACGCCTGACGATCGCCGCGCCAATTCCCCGACTCCCGCCTAAAACCAGCACTGATTTGTTGTGAAACGCTGTCATATCCCGCACCTCATGATATTGTAGTGATGATTACAATATGCTGCGGCTAAACAAGCTGTCAAGGATTAATATAGTGACCACTACAAAACAAGGGCGTACTCCGGGACGTCCCCGCCAGTTTGATGCGGAACAGGCCATTGAAACGGCGCAACGCCTCTTCCACGCGCGAGGCTACGACGCGGTGAGCGTGGCCGATCTGACCCAGGCTTTCGGCATCAACCCCCCGAGCTTTTATGCCGCTTTTGGCAGCAAGCTCGGGCTGTATACCCGCGTCCTGCAGCGCTACAGCCAGACCGGGGCCATTCCCATCGATGCCCTGTTGCGAGACGACCAGCCGGTGGCGGCGTCGCTCATCGCCGTACTGCAGGAGGCGGCTCGCCGCTATGTGGCCGATCCGGCCGCCGCCGGTTGCCTGGTGCTGGAGGGGGTACATTCTCAGGATGCTGATGCCCGGGTGGCGGCAGGCGAATGGCATGCTGCGGCAAGAGCCAAAATCCAGCAGTATATCGCCCGCCATCGCCCACAGGACGCGCTGCGGGTGACTGACTATATGGATACGCTGATGCTTGGCCTGTCGGCGAAAGCGCGGGAAGGGGATAGTCTGCCGCGTCTTCTGGAGACCGTGCGGCTGGCAGGCCTGGCGCTGGAGCGCATCCTGCCAGCCTGAGTCGTCAGATGGTTTGTCCGCCCGACACCTCGATCCGCTGGGCGGTCACCCAGCGGTTATCGTCGCGTAGCAGGCTGGCGATCATCGGCCCAATATCCTCGGGAACGCCCACCCGTCCCAGCGCCGTCATGGCGGCAAACTGCGCGTTTACCTCTGCGTCGTCCCGCACCAGCCCACCGCCAAAATCGGTGGCGATAGCGCCGGGGGCGATGGTATTGACGGTGATGCCGCGCCCGCCCAGCTCGCGGGCCATGTACACGCTCAGCATCTCCACAGCCGCTTTGGCGGCGGCGTAGGCGGAGAAGCCAGGATAGGAGACGCGGGTCAGCCCGGAGGAAAAGTTAACGATCCGCCCGCCGTCTGCCAGCAGCGGCAGCAGGGTTTGTACGAGGAAAAATACCCCCTTAACATGGACGTTAAACAGCCCGTCGAACTGCGCTTCGCGCGTTTCGGCCAGCGGGGCGAATTCGCCGTGCCCTGCGTTATTGATCAGGTGGTCGAAAGTGGCCCGCCCCCAGACGCTGGCCAGCGCGCTGCCGAGGCTGTCGGCGAAGGCCGGGAAGCTGGCGGTTTGCGCCATATCCAGCGGCAGGGCGATGGCCTTGCGGCCCAGGGCGCGGATGTCGGCGACCACCGCTTCCGCCTGTTCGAGACTGCCGCGGTAGGTGACGATGACATCCCCACCCTGGCGGGCGATATCCAGTGCGGTCTGACGGCCAAGGCCGCGGTTGGCGCCGGTAATAAGTGCAATCTTAGTCATGTTCGGTCCTCTCTGGTGTGTGGAGTCCTTACAATAGGAGAGGCTCACCGGGCCGGGTTGCCCAATCCTTGTTATTTTTTGCCCATTTCTCTCCGTTCGCTCCCTTTTGCCGGGAAATAGCGCATACTCAGGCTTTAAAACTTGCCTGAAAGGATCTTATGCGCGACGCCCTGTTCGATCTCTGCCGCCGGTTTGCCGATGCTCATGTCGATAGCAGCGGGGTGGCAGTTACCCCGGTTCCCGGTATAACTCTGGTGCGGGCCCTGCATCCTGGTGACCTGCAGGCGGCTATCGCCAGGCCGCTGGTGGCCATGCTGCTCCAGGGGCGTAAGAGCGTGACCACCGGCCTGGCCAGCTTTGACTATGGTCCGGGCGAGGCGATGGTGATTGCCGCGGATGTTCCCACTACCAGCCAGATCACCGAGGCCAGTCAGCGTTTTCCCTATTACGCGCTGGTGCTGGAGCTGGACCTGGCTATCCTGCGCGAGCTGCAGGAGGCCGGGCCGTCAGGGCCGGATGAGGCGCCCCGCGTTGGTATCGAACCGATGAACGCCGATGTGACGGATGCCGCTTACCGGCTGGCAAGGCTGTTTGATCAACCGGGGGCGCTGGCGGTGCTGGGGGAAGGTCTGCGGCGGGAGCTGCATTACTGGCTGTTGCAGAGTGTCCATGGGCCGGCCATCCGGGCGCTGGGCGCCGTAGACAGCCATTCGGCGCGGATCCGTCGGGCGGTGGCGATGCTGCGCCGGGATTTTATGCAGCCAGTCAGCGTCGACGCGCTGGCCGACGCCGCCGGGATGAGCGTCTCTGTCTTTCACCGTCATTTCCGCGCCATGACCACGCTGTCGCCGCTGCAGTTTCAGAAGCAGTTACGCCTGATCCACGCCCGCCGCCTGATGCTGGCGGAAGGGATGAGTATTGCGCAGGCTGCCGGGGAGGTGGGCTATATCAGCGTGTCGCAGTTCACCCGGGAATACGCTCGCCTGTATGGCGCGCCGCCGGGCCGCGATCGTCGACGGGAAAAAATGAGCGCCTGACCTGGCGCGCGGGCTGCCGGCAGCTCATCCCTGAGCCTGACGCCGGTGCTTTAGTCCGCGATTTTCGCCGTGATATGCACTTTGTTGCCCATTCGCGCTTCAGTGATGCGATAGGTAGTCGCGCCCTCGCGGGCGGCTTGCTGGCGGATTTTGCTCTCCGCATGGTCCAGGGTATCGCCGGTGGCGGTGATGGTTCTGGCATTTGCCGCCAGGGGCAGCAGACAACTCAATACGATCAGTGGAATTAACTTGTTCATCGTCATTCTGTCCTGTGAGAGAAAATCAGCGCGCGGTCTGCAGCCAGCCGGCAATGTCCTGGGTCGGCAGCTGGTGGCGGGCATTCCAGGTGTCGCCCATCGGCCACCACACGCCATCCCCCCGGGCGAAGGCGGCGCGATAGCGCAGCATGGCGTCATCCGGGTTTGTCCGCAGCTGCTCCAGCAGGGCGGGCTGGGTGTGGACGGCTTTGCTGAACGTCTGCTGCGTTACGCGCTCCACGGTATCCGCCAACTGCCGGTAAGAGGTCGTTTCACCGGCAACAAACACCACCTCGTTGACGATCCGCGGCTGATGCAGATAAATCGCCGTGGTCAGGCGGCCAATATCCGCCGGTGAGGTGACGGTCACCTGGGTATCCCAGCTGCCAAGGGCGTGAAGGGTTCGGTTGGATAAATTCACTACATCGAAGTCTGGTTCGAAGAGAAAGCTGGTAAACATCCCGGTGGAGACAATGACCCACTCCGTGGCCCGCTGCGCGCGCAGCAGGGTCCGGACATCGCACTGCTCGTCCCAGACCGGCTGACCGCTGCCTTTGCCGACCACATCGTAATTGACGCCAAACTGCCAGGGAAAATAGCGGGGTACCCCGGCCGCCAGCACCGCGCGGGTAATTTTCAGCTGTGTCCCCGGACCGGCGACAAACCCCATGCAGTTAATCACGGTGGTGAATCCGCGAAACTGATCGGCCAGCGTCTCCATGGCGCTACCGGCGATGTCGACGGCGAGGAAGGTGGCTCCGGCGTCGGCCAGCGCCTGATGGTTTGCCGACCGCAGCTGGCCGGCTTCATCCCAGGCCGCCGGCGAGACGATGACCGAGACCGTGCCCTGGCGCTCGATTACCGCAGGCACCAGCGCATCGAGAACGGCGGCGCCCAGTTGTCCCGCTCCCAGCACCAATACCTTTTCCGCATGATTAAAATTATCAGTTTTCATTTTAACTCCTTGCTCAGTTAAGCCTTGTGTTGACGGGCTACAGGCTCAGTGTAGGGGGACGGTCGACATTCGATAAGTACAGCGTTTCGGGTTAGACTGTTCGTAATATTGGGATAATGAGCGCCGGGGGGGGGGTAACGAAATGGACAAACTGGATGCCATGCAGGTCTATGTTGCGGTCGTGGATGCCCACAGCTTCGCCCGCGCGGCGGAGGTGCTCGGGCAGCCGCGCTCCACGGTATCGCGGGTGGTGAAGGAGCTGGAAGCCTGGCTCGGGGCGCAGCTTCTCCAGCGCACCACCCGCAAGCTCAGCGTGACGGCGGAGGGTCGCCGGTATTATGAGGAGTGTAAAAGGCTGCTGGCCGAGATGGCGGCGATGGAAGCCTCCTTTCCCGGGCGCTCGGCTCAGCCCGCCGGGCGGTTCAAGGTAGGGATGCCGCAATCCCTTGCCCGCCACTGCATTCTGCCGAGGATCGGCGAGTTTTTGCAGCAGTATCCCGATCTGGAGCTGATCCTCTGCTCAAGCGACAACGTGGAAGATATTATTCAGGAGGGATTCGACTGCGTGATCCGTACCGGGCGGATCGAAGATTCCACCACCCTGGTGGCGCGTCCTCTGGCCCGCTATCGCTGGATGGTCCTCGCCTCGCCGGCCTGGCTCGCGGCCCACGGCCGGCCGCAGAGCATCGACGAACTGCACCAGCATCGGGCGGTGGGCTACCTGAATCACCGTACCGGGCGGACCATCGACTGGCTTTTCTCCCTCGATGAAGGCGACTGCGCGATCCGCATGCGGGAGACGCTGGTGGTCGACGATACCGATGCCTACATTCAGGCTGGCATTCAGGGGCTGGGCCTGATCCGCGTCGCCAGCTATCTGGCGCAACCTTATCTGCAGAGCGGGGCGCTGGTCGCCTGTCTGGAGCAGGCCGCTTCTGATCTTCCCTTGTCGCTGGTCTATCCGCAAAACCGCTATCTGCCGCCGGCGGTGCGCGCGTTTTATGACTGGAGCAGGCGTGTGCTGCAACCCCCGCACAGCGAGGCCTGATGCCGGGGCATCGGCCCGGTTATTGGCCGCGCATGGCCTGTTTTAACTTCGTCACCAGCCAGTTCAGCGCCGGATCCTGCGCCCGCCGTTTGTGCCGCAAAATGCACAGCGTAAATTCCGGATACGCTACCGGCGGAGCGTCCGCGCGCAGCGCATACTGCGCCTGCCAGCGCTGCGCCAGCCCCTGCGGGACGGTGGCGAACAGCGGCAGGGTGGTCAGCAGCAGGGGAAAGGTGGAGAAATTCTGCGTGGCAAAGCGCACGCGCCGCGCGAGTCCCTGGCTGGCGAGCTGGCGGTCAATTTCACCGTGGCCGGTTTCGCGATAGGCCACCATCACATGTTCCCAGGCGACAAAGTCGCTCACCGACAGCGGACCGCGGCAGGGGATCTGCTGCGGCGACCACAGGGTGGTGACTCCCATGGACATCACCGGCTCGCTGACGATCTCCCCACGGCTCTGTTTGTTGACAGACACCGCGACATCAATGCGCTCCTCCTCCAGCAACTGGCGAACCTGGAAGGGGTCGGCGGCTATCGACTGCAGTGAGACTCCGGGCGCCTCCTGCATCAGCCCGGGTAACAGCGGGGGCATCAGCCAGTGTTCGCTCCAGTCGCTGAGGCCGATGCGAAAAAGCTGCTGCGCGCGCGCCGGGACGAACTCTCCGGCGCCAAACATCGCCGAATGCAGGTTTTCCATCAGCGGCTGCAGGTCGGTCATCAGCGCTTGCGCCCGCGGCGTCGGCAGCATGCCTCTGGCGCTGCGCACGAACAGCGGGTCGTCAAACATCTCGCGCAGCCGTTTCAGCGCCCCGCTGATAGCCGGCTGGCCAAGATGCAGCACCTCTGCGGTGCGGGTGACGCTCCCTTCGCGGTACAGCACCATCAAGACTGTCAACAGATTCAGATCGATACGACTAAAATCATTTTCAATGATTTTGTTCATTATGATAATCAATTTGAATGTGGGTTATCCCGGCAGCATAGTGAATATCACCCCGATAAATCAACCAGCGCAATGCGCGCGGAGGGAGTGATGCAAACTTACCAGACAGGCGATAGCCTGATTTTCAAAGTGCCGGAGCGCGAGATTTCCCTGCAGCCGGCAGCGCTCTATCCAGAGGCGTTCCCGGTAGCGGAGGCGGAGGCCGTTATTCAGCCGATTGCGCTGTCAATCCACAGCTGGGTGGTGCAGACCCCCCACGATCTGATTGTTATCGATACCGCCACCGGCAATGGTCGGGAGCGCGGCGGCAATCCGCTCTATCATCAACTTAACACGCCGTATCTGGAGAATCTCCGCGCCGCAGGAGTGAACCCGGAGGACGTGACCCTGGTGCTACTGACTCACCTGCATACCGACCATGTCGGATGGAATACCGTCTGGCAGGACGATCGCTGGGTGCCGCTGTTTCCCAACGCCCGCTATCTGTGCTCGGCAAAAGAGCTGTCGCGGGTGAAAAACAGCGAACGCTACCGGGCGCTGTGGCTTGACAGCCTGCTGCCGGTGATTGAGGCCGGCCAGCTGGAGACCGTCGATGTGGCGACCCGGCCGCGGGTCGGCGGACGGATCGACTTTATTCCCACCCCCGGCCACAGTCCGGACCATGCCGCGCTGGTCCTCGCCGCTGGAGATGACTACGCCTGTTTCTCCGGCGATCTTCTGCATTCCCCGATCCAGTTTGCCCATCCGCAGTGGAATTCAGCGTTCTGCGGCGATCCCCGGCAGGCGGAAGTCTCGCGACGGGAGATGATGGCGTGGGGGGCAAGCCATCATGCTCAATGGTTCACCGGGCATTTTGCCGGGCCTTCCTGCGGCTGGCTGGAGAAGGATAAGCAAGGTGACTATCGCTGGCGAGAGGCCGGGAAACAGGCTGCAGATAAGGGGAACAGTGATGAATAATGCGCAAACCGTGTTGGTTTTTGGCGCCACCGGTCAGCAGGGCGGCTCGGTGGCGCGGGCGCTGCTGCACCGCGGCTGGCGGGTTCGGGCGCTGGTCAGGGATCCTTTCTCCGCCGGGGCCGCTGCGCTGGCGGCGCGGGGAGCCGAGCTGGTCGTGGGTACCTTTGAAGACCGGGCGGCAATGCGGTCGGCGATGGCCGGGGTCGACGGCGTCTTCAGCGTCCAGCCCAGTTCGCCGGGAGGGACGGTGACCGATGAGCAGGAGGTACGCTACGGGATAACCATCGCCGATCTCGCCGTCGAGTGCGGGGTGAAGCATCTGGTGTACAGCTCCGGCAGCGCGACGGGGGAGACGCCGACCGGCGTAGCGCATTATGACACCAAAGCGGAAATTGAACGGCATATTCGCCGCCTGCCGCTGGCGGCGACCATCGTGCGGCCCGCCACCTTTATGGAGCTGCTGGTGATGCCCGGTTTTGGCCTTGATGAAGGTCGTTTTCAATTTTTTATGTTGCCGGAGGGGAGAATGCAGGTGCTGGCGGTGGAGGATATCGGCCATCTTGTCGCGGCGGTTTTTGCCGCGCCGGCGCGGTTTGCCGGCAAGACGTTCGAGATCGCCAGCGACAGCGTGACCGGTCGTCAGCTGGAGGGGTTATTCTCCGCGGCGGCGGGACGGCCGATCCCCTATTCGCGATTTTCCGACGAGGTGCTGGCCGCCAGTCCTTTTCTGCACAAGCTGACCGGGCTGGTGGACGACGGGCGGCTGGCCGGGCACGCCGACCTCGACGCCCTGCGCCAGCTGCACCCGCAGCTGCACACCTTCGCCGGCTGGCTGGCCGGCCCCGGCCGTCCCGCCTTCGAGCGGGCGCTGACCAGCGGGGCCCGCTGGGCGTTTGATAGTTAAAGGCTGGTGTTCCGGTCACCCGCCAGGCGCGCTGTATCGTCGGTGACCGGCCGCCGCTAGCCGGCAGTCAGGATCGCGTCGGCCAGCACCGCTAAAATCCGCTCTGCGCGCGGGGCATGGGACGGTTGCTCCCGCAGCCAGGCAAGCGCGGCGATCAGATCGAACAGCTCCTCTCCGCTGAGATCTGGCCGTGCCAGCCCGGCCTGCTGCGCGCGGGTAAGCAGCGACGTACCGGCGGCGCGCAGGGCAACGCAGGCGCAGTGCAGGGCGGACTCAGGATCGTCGATGGCGCTCATCAGCGGGGCGATGATCCCGCGATGCTGATGGGTAAACGCCACGCTCTCGGCCAGCCACTCCAGCAGCGCCGCGGCAGGATCGGCGGCGAGCAGAAGCGACTCAGCCCGGGCGGTTAGCGCCGCAAAGCGGCTGCGGAGCAGGGCTTCCAGCAGGCTGTCGCGGTTGGGAAAGTGGCGATAGAGGGTTCCCATTCCGACGCCCGCCCGGCGGGCGATATCGCGCAGCGAGGCCTCAGCGCCTTGCTCCACAAAGACGTCCCGGGCCACCTCGATCAACAGGTCATAATTTTTTCTGGCATCAGCTCTCATTGGCGTTCCTTGACAATCGGAGCACTGCTCCATATATTCGGAACAGTGCTCCGTTAAATATAACGCATTTCCATATGAGGAGAAAGCGATGTCGACGCAGATGATGAAGGCTGTTCAACAGCACGCCTTTGGCGGGCCGGAAGTCCTGAGCTATGAGGATGCGCCCATGCCGGTCCTGCAGGCCGGTGAAGTACTGGTACAGGTGCACGCGGTGGGCGTGAACCCGCCGGACAGCTATCTGCGCGATGGCTATCAACAGCTGCCCCCGGAGTGGCGGCCCGAGGTCCGCTTTCCCTTGATCCTCGGGACCGATCTCTCCGGGGTGGTGGTGGCGCGGGCGGATGACGTCCGGGAGGTGGCGGTCGGCGACGAAGTGTATGCTATGGCGCGTTTTCCCGAAGGGGCAGCAGGGGGCAGCCGCGCTTACGCCGAGTACGTTAGCGTGCCGGTCAGCGACCTCGCTCGCAAACCCCTAACCCTGAGCCATCAGCAGGCCGCCGCGGTGCCGATGTCGCTCCTCACCGCCTGGCAGTTCATGATCGATCCCGGGCATGAGGTGGCGAATCCGCTGCAGCCGGGGCCGCATCGGCCGGTGCCGCTGGCGGGTAAACGCGTCCTGGTCAACGGCGCGGCAGGGGGAGTCGGTCATTTCGCCGTGCAGTTGGCGAAGTGGCAGGGCGCCGAGGTGATTGCCGTCGCCGCGGGCTGCCATGAAGCCTTTTTACGTCAGCTCGGCGCGGATAGGGTTATCGACTATACAACCACCGCAGTGGAGGAGACGGTGCGTGACCTGGATCTGGTCATTGATGCGCCGGGCGGGCCGGCCAGCGGCCGTTTTTTGCGTACCCTGCGACCCGGCGGCGCGCTGTACCCGATCTTTCCGCTCGGCTTTGCCGGGGCGGAAGAGGCGCGACAGCGCGGAGTGACGGTCTCCACCACCCAGGTACGCTCCAGCGGCGCGCAGCTCGCCCGGCTTGCCGACCTGCTGGACGCCGGGGTCATCCGGGTTGCAATTGACAGCGTTTTCCCCCTTGCGCAGGCGCAGATGGCGCATGAGCGAGCAGCGCAGGGGCATCTTGAGGGCAAAATCGTGCTGTCGGTGATGGACTCGTCAGCCGGGTAATCCCCGACGGCCAGGGTTGCGTTTTTGCTTCTCCCTGCGGCGGACTAAAACAGCGCCAGCCGGGCAAGACGGTCCAGCGCGTTGCTCAGCGCCTCGTCCCCTGCGGTCAGGCTGATGCGAATAAATCCTTCTCCCCCTGCGCCAAAACCCGTGCCCGGCGCCACCAGAATATTCGCTTCCTGCAGCAGCAGGCGGGCAAACTCCTGCGAACGGTAGCCGGGCGGCACGCCGAGCCAGAGGAAGAAAGTGCCTTGTGCGTCACGCGCCGGCCAGCGCAGCGCAGCCAGTCGACGCAGAACCCACTCCCGACGTTGATGATAGACCGCCGTCAGCTGCGCAATCCGTTCGGCCGGCAGGTTGAGCGCGGCGATCGCCGCATCCTGAATCGCGCCAAACACCGTGCTGTAGCTATGGGTGTGCAGCTTTTTAAACGCCCGGATAATCGAGGCGTTGCCGACCGCGAAGCCGAAGCGCCAGCCGGCCATATTAAAGGTCTTGGAAAAAGTATAGGTTTCCACTCCCCATGCTTTCGCGTCGGGCTGGGAGAAGAGGCTCAGCGGCGCATCGCTGGCCGCGCTGCCGATGGCCGCATAGGCAAAATCATGGAGGATCGGCACCTGGTGACGACGAGCAAACTGCAGCGCGCTGGCGAACAGCGCCGGCGTGGCGAGGGCGCCGGTTGGATTATGCGGATAGTTAAGCACCACCAGCCCGGCCTTGTCAGCGACTTCCCGGGGAAGATCGTTAAAATTCGGCAGGAAATGGTTCTCCGCCCTGAGCGGCAGGCCATAAAACGCCGCCTGGGACTGCAGCGCCGCCGAGCGGTAAATCGGATAGCAGGGATCGGTGGAGATGAGGTATTGCCCGGGGCTGAGCAGCGCCCGCGGGATGCCGCCTATACCGATATGCGACCCCTGAAACACGGCGACTTCGCTGTGCGGATCGAGTTCCACATCATACTGCCGGCGATAGAACCGGGCGATCGCCTCGCGGACCTGTGGTTTGCCCCAGAACGACGGGTAGCCATGGTTTTCACGACGATGAATAGCGCTCTGCAGCGAGTCAATCACTTCCGGCGGGGTGGGTTGATCCGGACTGCCGCTGGAAAGATCGATCAGCGGCAGCGCTTCGGTGTTGACCTCCGCGGCCAGTTTTTCCAGCAGGCTGAACAAATTCTCTTCCAGGGCGTCCACCAGCGGCGAAGCAGTAAAATCAGGCATAACATTCCCGGTTTAAATCACGAATAATTAACCATCTTTAAGGGATTTATAGCGGCTGGCTAAATAACAATATACGCAAAAGATTCTTGTTTTTAAGATATGTCGGTATAGCAAAAGTTAATGAGGAATTAGCAAAAGGAAATTCGGCGTTCTGGCTTACAACCCACAGTCGGCTGTGATTTAATCGTTCAATATCGCCAACCCTCCAGGAAAATACCTTATGAACAAGTCAGTTGCGCGCGGGATCGCTCTCGCCCTGTTGTCGGCCACCTCTTTTTATGCCGCCGCCGACGCTCATCTTATCCGCGTCGGCTTTAACCCCGGGCCGTATAAAGAACAATTTGAGAAAGGCGTCGCGCCCTATTTATTGAGTAAAGGGTATAAAATCGAATATAAGGATTTCAGCGACGGTATTCAGGTGAATGACGCGGTAGCCCGCGGCGATATCGAAGCGAATATTATGCAGCATCCGGTATATCTGAAAGCAATTAATGAGCGGCTGGGGATCGATAACGTGGGCATTGTGCAGGTCCCCACGCCGCCGATGGGGCTGTATGGTGGGAAACTGACCACCCTGGGGACCCCGGCGGCGGGCACCGTCGTGTCGGTACCAAACCAGCCGTCAAATGAATATCGCGCGGTACTTGTGCTGGAGAGCCTTGGCTGGGTGAAAATTAAACCAGACAGCGATCCGGCCACTTTTTCGCAGCGTAACATCGTAGATAATCCTTACAAAATTGTCCTAAAAGAGATGGATAATGCCCAGCAGGTTCGCGCTCTGCCGGACGTCGACTATGGCCTGATTCAGGGCAATTTTGCCGTCTCCAGCGGTATGTCCCTGACCTCGGCCTTAAAGCTGGAAGCAGCCACCAGCCATTTTATTAATGTCGTGACCGTCGCCGGTAAAAATCAGAAGGCGCAGTTTGCCAAAGATATTATCGATGGCTACCACTCGGCCGAGTTCAAAAAATATATTCTCAACCATCCGCAGTATGATGGTTACCTGCTGCCTGACTATTTAAAATGAATAACGCGATGATAGAATTTCGCCACGTCAGTAAAAGCTTTTCCAGGAAAGGACATCCGGTTCTGGCCTTGCAGGATATTAATCTCAGCATTGAGCGAGGCGATATTTTTGGCATTATTGGCTACAGCGGGGCAGGAAAAAGCACCTTATTACGGCTGATTAATCGTCTGGAAACGCCTGGCGAGGGCGAGGTACTGTTAAACGGCGAGCCGCTACAGGCCTGCAGCGGCCAGCGCCTGCAGGCCATCAAAAAAAGATATCGGTATGATCTTTCAGAATTTTAATCTGCTGAATTCGAAAACCGTTTTCCATAACATCGCCATCCCGCTGATTTTACAGGGGCGCGACAAGGCCTTTATCCAGGCGCGGGTGGCGGAACTGCTGGCGTTCGTCGATCTGAGCGACAAAATCCACAGCTACCCTAATGAGCTGTCGGGCGGACAAAAGCAGCGGGTCGGTATTGCCCGGGCGCTGGCCACCAACCCGTCGGTCCTTCTGTGCGATGAAGCCACCTCGGCGCTCGACCCCCACACTACGGTGCAGATCTTACTGCTTTTGCAGGAGATTAATCGTCGGTATGGCATCACCATCGTACTGATCACCCATGAGATGTCGGTGATCCAGAAAATCTGTCACAAGGTGGCGGTGATGCAGGCGGGCCGTATCGTTGAACAGGGGGCGGTTTTTGATCTCTTTGCTCAGCCGCAGCATCCGGTCACTGCCAGTTTCGTGCAGTCGGTGGTGCACGACCGCCTGCCGCAGCGGGTGGCGTCGTTCCTGCAGCGCGATAACGGCGCCCGGGCTTTACGCCTCGAATTTGTCGGCGCGACGGCGCAGCAGCCGATTATTAACCACCTGATCCGCGAGTATGCTGTCGAGGTGAATATCCTGTTTGCCAGCATGTCTGAAGTTCAGGGCCGGATTCTGGGATTTATGATTGTGCAGCTTCTCGGCGAGCCTGACGAAACCGAACGCGCCATCACCCATCTGGTCGATGCAGGAGTGAAAATCACCCATGTTTGATCTTATTGATACCGCCATCACCGGTGAGCAGTTTCTGCTGGCGCTGCGTGACACCCTGATTATGGTCGCCGTCTCGCTGGGCTTTGGCGCGCTGATCGGCGTCCCGCTGGGGATTGTGCTGGTGGTTTGCCGTCCCGGCGGCATCGTGGCCAACCCGGTGGTGCATCAGGCGCTGAATCCGCTGATTAACGTGCTGCGCTCGCTGCCGTTTATCATTTTGCTGATTGTGATCCTGCCCTTTACCAGACTGCTGGTGGGCACCACTATCGGCACCGCGGGAGCCATCGTGCCGCTGATCGTCTTTGTCGCCCCCTATATTGCCCGACTAGTGGAGAGCTCGTTGCTGGAGGTGGATGAGGGGATCCTCGAGGCCGCGGACGCCATGGGCGCAACCCCGCTGCAGACGGTCTGGCACTTTATGCTGCCGGAGGCGGCGGCATCGCTGATTCTGGCCCTCACCACGGCGACCATCGGTCTGCTCGGCGCCACAGCCATGGCGGGTACAGTGGGCGGCGGGGGAATCGGGGATCTGGCTATTACCTATGGCTATCAGCGCTTCGACGCTTTCGCCACCCTCACTACCGCCCTGGTGCTGATTGTTATTGTCCAGCTTATTCAGACGCTGGGGACCCGCCTGGCTCGCCGGCTGCGTCGCGATTAATCGCTCTACCGCGCCGGGGTTGACCCGGCTAGCGTGCGCAGACCGCGGCGAAGGCGCTGGCTACCCGCGCAATATTGCCGTGGTTGAGCCCGGCCACGCAGACCCGACCGCTGGCGATCAGATAGATGCCATGCTCTTGACGCAGAACGTCTACCTGATCGGCGCTAAAGCCGGTGTAACTGAACATGCCGCGCTGGGTCAGCAGATAGGAAAAATCCCCCGCCGGCAGGGCTGCCTGCAGGGCCTTCACCAGCGCGACGCGCATGGCGCTGATGCGGGTGCGCATGGCCTCCACTTCTTCCTGCCACAGGGCATTCAGCTCGGGATCGTTGAGCACCTGCGACACCACCTGGGCGCCAAACCCCGGCGGGCTGGAGTAGTTGCGGCGCACGGTGGCTTTCAACTGGCCCAGCACGCGCCCGGCGGCATCGGCGTTGTCACAGACCACCGACAGGCCGCCGACGCGCTCGCCGTACAGCGAAAAAATCTTCGAGAACGAGTTGCTGACCAGCGCCGTCAGCCCGGCGCTGGCGATGGCGCGAATGGCATAGGCATCCTCGTCCAGTCCGCGGCCGAAGCCCTGGTAGGCGATATCAAGGAATGGGATCAGCTCCCTGCCGATCAGCACCTCAATCACCCGATCCCACTGCTCGCGGGTGAGATCGGCCCCCGTCGGGTTATGGCAGCAAGGGTGAAGCAGCACAATGCTGCGCGGCGGCAGCTGCTGGAGGGCGGCGAGCATAGCGGGGAAATTCACCCCGCGGGTGGCGCTGTCGAACCAGGGATAGGTATGTACCTCAAAGCCGGCGCCGGCAAAGATGGCAACGTGGTTCTCCCAGGTTGGATCGCTGACCCAGACCGCGGAGTCGGGGAAGTAGCGCTTGAGGAAATCAGCGCCCACCTTTAGCGCGCCGGAGCCCCCCAGTGTCTGGATGGTGGCGATGCGTCCGGCACGCAACGCCGGATGATTGTCGCCAAACAGCAGGGTCTGGACCGCGCGGCGATAGGGCGCCAGCCCCTCCATCGGCAGATAAAGGCTGGCCTTTTGCTGCTGACTCTGCAGCCGGTCAGCGGCCTGACGGACCGCCTCCAGCTGGGGAATAATGGCCTGCTCGTTATAGTACAGCCCGATGCTGAGGTTAACTTTGTCTGCCCGGGGATCCTGTTGAAAGGCTTCCATCAGCGACAGGATAGGATCGCCCGCATAGGCGTCAACGTTCTGGAACACAGTGGTTACTCCTGAAATGACCGTTAAAGGTGAAGCCATTACACCGCATAGCGTCCGGGGCGGTGGTTCATGGCGATAATCGAATTCAAAATCACGGCGCCGAGGACAGAGACCAGCAGCATCGGCAGGCTAACCACCCACAGCGAGGCGGTGACGATGCAGGCGTCCACTACCATCTGGAATTTACCGGCGCGGATGCCGCTTTTATCCTGCAGATAGAGGGCCAGAATATTGACGCCGCCGAGACTCGCTTTATGGCGGAACAGCACCACAAAGCCGATGCCGACCATGATGTTGCCGAAGAGGGTGGCGTAATAGGGGTTCAGGCGATCGACATGGATAAAGTAGCCGTGCAGGTCGGAGAACAGCGACACCAGTCCGACCGCGCAGAAGGTTTTCAGCGTGAAGGCGGCGCCCATCCGCCGGACGGAGAGCCAGTAGAAGGGCAGATTAATGGCGAAGAAAACCACGCCGAACGGCAAGTGGGTGGCGTAGTGGATCAGAAAGGCCATGCCCGCCGTCCCGCCGGTCAGGGCGCCAGCCTGGCGAAAGAGGATAATGCCAAAGGAGATCATCAGCGTGCCGAACAGCAGCGCCAGGGCATCCTCCAGCCAGGTGTGGGTCAGTTTTTCAGGGGAAAGGACGTTATCCATAAATAAGCACTATCTTTTCGTTAACAAGGATAAGCTCTTGTTTGCAAAAATCGCACCAGAGGAGCGTGCCCTGGCGAGCGTTTGCGGAAAAAATAGCCGTGGTTTAGCCTAACCTGTTGTTCTGACAGGAAGAGGAAATTGCACGGGTCGTGCGTTTTATGGTTTCCGAATGCGTGAATTGTGCGAATTTGCCGCTTGTCGCGCATTGTCTGGCCCCGCGTCTGCACCAGCGCAGGGCACTGTGCCCCGGTTCAGCGCAGCGGGGTCGTGCCCGGCATCAGCTGGCCGTTCTCTTTCAGGCGGTTGAGCACGACGGCGGTTTTCAGATGGGCCACCCCTTTGTTTTGCGCCAGAATATGGCTGATCAAATGGCTCAGACCGGGCAGGTCCGGGACCGTTACCCGCAGCAGATAATCGGCGTCGCCGGTGGTTTTCCAGGCGTCCAGAATGGCGTCCACTTCACTGAGCATCTGATGAAAGCTCTCCACGCATTGCGGGGTGTGATTCAGCAGACGCACCTCAATCAGGCCAAGCATCTCCTGCCCGGCTGCATCCGGCGCCAGACGCGCATGGTAGCCGAGGATAAGCTGTGCCTGTTCAAGGGCGATACGGCGGCGCGAACACTGGGAAGCGGACAGGCCGATAAGCTCGCTCAGCTCCTGATTGGTTAAACGGCCATTGGCCTGCAGCAGGGTAAGTATTTTCAGATCATAGTCGTCGATGTTGTACATAGTGGCCACTAGCGGAACGTAAAAGTGGCTACCAGCCTAACAGTTTTTTGCCTGGCGTGAAGCCTGAGCGGACGGCGGCAAACCGGATGCACCAAAACGGGCCAGGTTCATGCATTAATCCGCTCTTTTTCTCATGATCTGTGCGTTATCTGGCCAGTTTTCGCGTGTGATGCGCCAGGTCGGCGCCGACATGACCAGCTACCGGAACTGATTTGAAAAGAATATTTGAATATATTTCAATTAATTAATTTTTGTCTGACGCTGCAAGGCGCTCCGCTGGCCTGAAAGTTGCTACCGGCGAACGTGACTTTTTACAGACAGGGGCAGGTCAGAGATGACAACGCAGCAAGAGCATCAGTTAAAACGCGGGTTAAAAAACCGCCACATCCAGTTGATCGCCCTCGGGGGGGCGGTCGGCACCGGACTGTTTTTAGGTATCGCGCAAACGATCCGTATGGCAGGCCCGTCGGTCCTGCTGGGGTACGCCATCGCCGGGGTTATCGCTTTCTTTATCATGCGTCAGCTTGGCGAAATGGTGGTAGAGGAGCCGGTGGCGGGGTCGTTCAGCCATTTCGCCAACCGCTACTGGGGGCCCTTCGCCGGGTTTATGTCCGGCTGGAATTACTGGGTGTTGTACGTGCTGGTAAGCATGGCGGAGCTGACGGCGGTGGGGATCTATATTCAGTACTGGTGGCCGGAGGTACCCACCTGGCTGTCGGCGGCGATCTTCTTCGTGGCGATCAACGCCATCAACCTGACGCACGTCAAAGTGTATGGCGAGCTGGAGTTCTGGTTCTCGATTGTCAAAGTGGCCGCCATCATCAGCATGATCGCCTTTGGCTGCTATCTGTTATTTAGCGGTCACGGCGGCCCGGCGGCGACGGTGGCCAACCTGTGGCAGGACGGGGGATTTTTCCCTAACGGCATCACGGGCTTGGTGATGGCCATGGCGGTGATCATGTTCTCCTTCGGCGGGCTTGAGCTGGTGGGGATCACCGCGGCGGAAGCCGACGAACCGCATAAAACCATTCCCAAAGCCACCAACCAGGTGATCTACCGTATTCTGCTGTTTTACGTGGGGTCGCTGGCGGTCCTGCTGTCACTCTACCCGTGGCGGAACGTCGTGGAAGGGGGAAGCCCCTTTGTGCTGATCTTTCACGCCATTGACAGCAATATTGTGGCCAACGCCCTCAATCTGGTGGTGCTCACCGCCGCGCTGTCGGTCTACAACAGCTGCGTCTACTGCAACAGCCGGATGCTGTTCGGCCTGGCTCAGCAGGGCAACGCCCCGCGTGCGCTGCTGCGGGTGAACCACCGCGGGATCCCATTGACCGCCCTGGCGGTATCCGCCGTCGCCACGGCGCTTTGCGTGGTGATTAACTATGTGATGCCCGGGAAAGCCTTTGCCCTGCTGATGGCCCTGGTGGTGGCCGCCCTGGTCATCAACTGGGCGATGATCTGCATCACTCATCTTAAGTTCCGCCGCGCCATGCAGCGGGCGGGGAAGGTAACGGCTTTCCAGAGTTTCGCCTATCCCCTGACAAACTGGCTGTGTCTGCTGTTTCTCGCCGCGATCCTCGGGGTGATGTATCTGACCCCGGACATCCGCATCTCCGTCTGCCTGATCCCGGTATGGCTGCTGATCCTTGCTGCAGGCTATCTGCTGCGCAGGAAAAGCGCGCCGGCGCCGGTGGCGGCGCTTGAGGAGCGTTAATCTGCGACGCCCTGCCTGGCGGCAGGGCGATATTATTGCGCTGAAAATATATAGCGCCAATATATAGGATGGTTTATATAATTACGATAAATGATAACTAACAATATCACGCTGAATATAAATTAGAATGTGAGGAGACCGCGCGCTTTTTATTGATCTTGCGTACCGCTTTGCTACTATCCAGCCGGCATTGAGACTGTATTTAATAATGCCTGGAAATGGAATAGTAAAAACCATAATGGAGTAGGGTATGAAGCATGTGCACAAGCTGGCCTGGATAGGCCTGTTCGTCAATATTATTATCTGTTTTGTCGCGCGAAATTTATTACTTGATGAAGGACAGCTGAACTTCCATAGTCGGGCGGACGGCGTATGGTCCTGGCTGGTGCTGGCCCTGTTTATTGCCGTGGTGGTTCAGGCGATCAGCATAATGCTGTCAGGCCGCTACCCTTATCTGGCCATCGTCCTGGCGTTTGTTGGCGGTATCGTGATGGTGCCCGCCAGCGTGATCTTTCTGGTGGGTAGTCTGTTCAGCTTGCAAACGCGGATTAACGCCGGATTTACGCCCTGGCGATCAACCACGGCAGTGGGCGAGGCTGATAACCAGCAGCTATTAACCTTTAATGCCTCAGGCTTTTATCCCCAAGGGGCGCTGGCGCTCATCGCCGGGATCATTATTTTAATGATTGGCATGGGGATAGGCGGAGTATTTATTGCCGCCGGTATTGTTGCGCTGTGCAATGGCTATCGTCTGCAAAATCGGGTGGTGATTGGCGTGAGCGGCGAGTCGATGATATTTACGCCGGGGCTCTATGCCGATACCTACGTTATTCCCTTGCGGGATGTTGCCGTAGTTGAACGCAGCAATAATGATGCGAAAGTCCGGCTGCTGATCCGTTCCAGCGGCAGAAGCTTCACGTTGCGTAAAAAACTGCTCGCCGGCGATAAGGTTAATGACGCCTTCGCCTCCATTCTGGCAAAACTGACTACCGTTTAATGCTGGCAGAATAGAGAAGCCGCCAGGCGGCGCGAGGCGTCCTGGCGGTGAAAGGTGGGGTTTTAGCCTGCGCGGCTACCGTACCAGCTTGTCTCTTACGAACAGCGCTGCCTGTTAATCCACGTTAGTAAAATAATCGCGCGCGGCGGTCTCGACGCGTTTCGCATCCAGCCCGGTCTTCTCAGTGATCTGTTCGATAAACGATTTAAATTTTTCGCTCATCACGTTACCCCCTTCCCAGTGGGCGACGTAAAATTTGCACTGATAGCGATAAAAATGGAGAGTGGTATCTCCTAACGTGTAATACATGCGCTTCTCCTGTCCGGTAGTACGGTTGCCGCGTCCACAGCGTCAGCAACCTCTTTCTCATTACGATCGATCTGCATTCTATCCTCCTCCCAATTGGCTGAAATTTCCAGCGGTGCTTTGCGCCATGGAGCAGGATAAAGCAATGTTAATCTGCGGATAGATAGTGATTTTTTCTAATGTGGAGCAAAAGTACCGGTTACCTGCGGGCCGCGCAGGTAACCGGAGAACAGGGCGGATTAGCGCAGCGTGTTGCGCTCGTCGTCGGACAGGTCCAGGGTCTGCACCATACCACTTTCAGCAGAGCGCACCGCCGCTTCCAGAACGGCCATCACCGCCAGCGCTTCCACCGGCGGCACCGGATTGGCGATCTGGCCCTTCAGCGCATCGCGGATCAGCATATAGTACTGGCGCTGATCGCCCTGCGGGGTAGCCTGCGCGTGGGCCTGCAGCGAGGCATCATAGATAACCAGCGGGTCGTCATCCTGGCCCCAGCCGGCGCTGCCCGGTACCACGCCCGCCAGCAGCTGGCTCTCCTGTTGGTCGGCCCGCGCTTTGATAACGCTACCTTTATCGCCGTGCACCGTGAAGCGCGACGAGCCGCCCGCGACCAGCATGCTGCAGTGCAGGATCACTTTATGCGCCGGGTAGTTTAATACCACATGCGCCCAGTCGTTGATCTCCGCCCCGTCGCGCAGGGTGGCTATGTTACCTTGCACCGACTGCGGCAAACCAAATAGCTGCAGCGCCTGGTCGATCAGGTGCGGCCCCAGGTCGAACCACAAGCCGCTGCCCGGGACGTTCTGCTCGCGCCAGCGCACGCGGACTTCCGGGCGGAAGCGGTCGAAATGCGACTCGAAGTGTTTCACCGCGCCGAGGGTGCCTTGCTCAATCACCTGACGGATCCCGAGATAGTCGCTGTCCCAGCGGCGGTTATGGAAGACGGAGAGCAGACGCTGTTTCTCCTCCGCCAGGGCGATCAGCTCCCGGGCCTCCTGCATATCGAGGGTAAAGGGCTTATCCACCACCACATGTTTGTCGGCGTTCAGCGCCAGGCGGGCCAGCGGGGCGTGCGTGGCGTTAGGGGAGGCGATGACCACCAGGTCAACGTCCGGATGCTGGACCGCTGCTTCCGGGGAGGCGATCACCGTGACGTCCGGCAGGTCGCGTTTGACCTTCTCTTCATCGCGGGAAGCGACGAACGCCAGGTTCAGCCCCGGCACCGAACGGATAAGCGGCGCGTGGAAGGTCTTACCGACGAATCCGTAGCCAATCAGGGCGATATTTATCGTGTTGTTACTCATCAGGTTCTCCACGTTGTTAAGCGTCAGCAATATGTACAGAGAGGGCGGGGTCATCCCCCAGCTCAGCCCAGGGACGATCAAGAAAAAGATGGTGAATGTCGCTGAGCCCGGCCACCCGCCACGGTTCGCAGCGGTTGAGTTTGGTATGGTCCGCCACCAGCCAGTGCTCGGCGCTGGCGGCCAGCATGGCGCGTTTAACGTCGGCATCAGCTTCCTGGCTGGCGCTCAGCCCCAGCCCGGCATGGAGCGCGCAGGCGCCGAGAATGGCGATATCGGCCCGGTAGCGGGTGACCAGCGACAGGGTGGCGCTGCCGGCGAACAGTCGTTGTTTACTATCCCACTGACCGCCAAGCAGGATCAGCTGGATATCGGCACGGTCGCTGAACAGCTGAGCGATATCCAGAGAAGCCGTGATCACGGTCAACGGCCCTTTCAGCTGGGCTGCCACCGCCAGCAGCGTGCTTCCGGCGTCGAGAAACAGCGTCGAGCCAGAGGGAATGCGCGCGGCGACCTGCTGACCCAGGCGCTGCTTGGTCTGGGTGAGAAGAGCGTTTCTGCCCTGACGCGTCATGGCCGGGACGTTAAGGGCGATGGCCCCGCCGTGGCTTTTCTGCAGCACGCCCTGTTGTTCCAGGTCGCTCAGATCGCGGCGAATGGTATCGGCCGACACCTGCAACTCTGCAACCAGTTCGCTGATGCTCAGCTGACCGGTTTCGCTAAGCCTGTCGAGAATATGTTTTTGCCTGGCGAGCTTATGCATGGCCATTGACTCCTCAAATTAACGCAATAAACAGCATAATACAGCAAGAAGTTGCAAAATAAACGGCAAAACGTCGCTCTGTATGTGTTGAATCGTGAAGAACTTGATTTCACTAAGTTTTAACGTTAAATGAGGGGAGCGCCGCGACCGGGGGCGAATGCGCTTTTCAATGAAGCGACTAGGCCTGTATTTCCGGGTCATTAAAAGCAAGAATGCGCGCTTTCGCGTACCTTATAGAGAAGGCGCGTAATTTAGCAGATATGGATTAACGGAGGTTGAGTGGACGCGATTAAAGGCTCGGAGTTGCAGATACCGGACGCGATCTTCGCGTGGGTGCTCGACGGGCAGGGGGGCGTTAAGCCGCTCGCCGATGACGATATTATCGACAAAGACAAGCCTTGCTGGCTGCATCTCAACTATACCCATAGCGACAGCGCCGACTGGCTGGCGGCCACTCCGTTGCTGCCCAATAACGTACGCGATGCCCTGGCGGGGGAGAGCACCCGGCCGCGGGTGACGCGGATCGGTGACGGGGCGCTGATCACCCTGCGCTGTATCAACGGCAGTACCGATGAGCGGCCCGACCAGCTGGTGGCGATGCGCCTGTATATGGATGAGCGGCTGATCGTCTCCACTCGTCAGCGCAAAGTGCTGGCGCTGGACGATGTGCTGGGCGACCTGAAGGAAGGTAATGGCCCGACGGACGGCGGCAGCTGGCTGGTGGAGGTCTGCGATGCGTTGACCGATCATGCCAGCGAGTTTATCGAACAACTGCACGATCGCATTATCGACCTGGAAGACGACCTGCTCGATCAGCAGGTGCCGCCGCGCGGATTTCTCGCGCTGCTGCGTAAGCAGCTGATTGTGATGCGCCGCTATATGGCGCCGCAGCGCGACGTTTATGCCCGGCTGGCCAGCGAGCGGCTGCCGTGGATGAGTGACGATCAGCGGCGGCGAATGCAGGATATCGCCGAGCGGCTGGGGCGCGGTCTGGATGAGATCGACAGCTGTATCGCGCGGACGGCGATCATGAGCGACGAGATCGCCCAGATTATGCAGGAGTCGCTGGCGCGGCGGACCTATACCATGTCATTGATGGCGATGGTGTTTCTACCCAGCACCTTTTTAACCGGCCTGTTCGGCGTCAACCTCGGCGGGATCCCTGGCAACAGCTGGCATCTGGGGTTTAGCCTTTTCTGCTTGATGTTAGTCGTTGTCATCGGTGGTGTTGCGTGGTGGTTACATCGCAGTAAATGGCTGTAAAGAATCGCCTTTTAGCGGCTGTAGTGCCGGGAAAACCCGGCAATGTTTGAGCGAAATCAATAAACCATCTACCCATTCAGGGCAATATCTCTCTCGCAGGTGAATGCAACGTCAAGCGATGGGCGTTGCGCTCCATATTGTCTTACTTCCTTTTTTGAATTACTGCATAGCACAATTGATTCGTACGACGCCGGCTTTGTTGAGTCGGCTTTTTTTTTGCGCTCTCCGGACCAGCTTCTACCCTTACTAAGACACCCGACGGTTTCTGGCCGTTGACGCCTGCGGGTACGCCCGTATCACTCTCCGGGAGGCCTCTATGTATTACGCTTCAGGGCTGACAGCCCAGTCTATCCCTATCTCGCCCGAGCCGAACGATCCGGCTCCTTTACCCGATCCACGACCGCGTCCGCAGCCCCAGCCCGATCCGCCGCCTGACGAAGAGCCGATTAAATTGTCGCATCAGGCGCGGAGATCTGCGAGGATACGCGCCTGCAGATTGTCTGCCTTTTAATACGAGAATACATTGTGACCGCTTTTTCTACCCTGACTGTTTTACCTGCCGCCCAATTAGCCAACCTTAACGAGCTGGGTTATCTGTCGATGACCCCGGTTCAGGCCGCCGCCCTGCCGGCGATCCTCGCGGGGAAAGATGTGCGCGTGCAGGCAAAAACCGGCAGCGGAAAAACGGCCGCATTTGGGCTGGGTCTGCTGCAGCATATCGATCCGGCGCGCTTCGAGACCCAGTCGCTGGTGTTATGCCCGACCCGCGAGCTGGCCGATCAGGTCGCCGGCGAGCTGCGCCGCCTGGCGCGCTGCCTGCCGAACATCAAGATTCTGATGCTCTGCGGCGGGCAGCCCTTTGGCGCCCAGCGAGATTCCCTGCAGCATGCCCCGCATATTATCGTCGCCACCCCGGGCCGTCTGCTCGATCATCTGCAGAAGGGAACGGTCTCCCTTGACGCGCTGCAGACCCTGGTGATGGACGAAGCGGACCGCATGCTCGATATGGGCTTTAGCGATGCCATTGATGAGGTGATCCGCTTCGCACCGGCTGACCGGCAGACGCTGCTGTTTTCTGCTACCTGGCCGGCGGCAATCGCGGCGATCAGCGGCCGGGTGCAGCGCAATCCGCAGACCATTGAGATCGACACTGTCGACGCGCTCCCGGCGATTGAACAGCAGTTCTTTGAGGTTTCCCGCCACGGTAAGATTGCCCTGCTGCAGCGCCTGCTCAGCCAGCATCAGCCGGCATCCTGCGTGGTGTTCTGCAACACCAAACGCGATTGCCAGGCGGTCTGCGATGCGCTCAACGCCGCCGGGCAGAGCGCCTTGTCGCTGCATGGTGACCTTGAGCAGCGCGATCGCGATCAGACGCTGGTGCGCTTCGCTAACGGCAGCGTCCGGGTTCTGGTGGCGACCGACGTCGCTGCCCGCGGTCTGGACATCAAATCCCTGGCGCTGGTGGTGAATTTCGAGCTGGCCTGGGATCCGGAGGTGCATGTTCACCGCATCGGCCGTACCGCCCGCGCCGGTGAACAAGGGCTGGCCATCAGCTTCTGTGCGCCGGAAGAGGCGCAGCGCGCCACTATTCTGGCCGACATGCTGCAGCTTTCCCTGAACTGGCTGCCTGCGCCGACGGGCAACACCATCGCGCCGCTGACGGCGGAGATGGCGACGCTGTGTATCGACGGCGGGAAAAAGGCGAAAATGCGCCCGGGAGATGTGCTGGGAGCCCTGACCGGGGATATGGGCTTTGATGGTGCCGATATCGGCAAAATTACCGTCCACCCGGCCCACGTCTATGTGGCGATCCGCCAGAATATGGCGCAGAAGGCGTATAAGCAGTTACAAAATGGCAAGATCAAAGGTAAATCCTGCCGCGTACGACTGCTGAAGTAAGGGCAGGAGAGTGCGTCTCAGGCGGCTGCCTGAGACGCGTGAGGGTTATTTCACTTCCACTACGTTCAGACGCAGCTCATCGAGACGGGCGTCTTCTTCTTCCGGCTGCCAGCCGGCGGGCTGCAGGGGAATATCTTCCCGGTCAAACGCCAGATCGCCACCATCCACCACCTCTGAGCCGTGGGTGATGCCTTTAAAATCAAACAGATTGACGTCGTTCAGGTGCGAAGGCACCACGTTCTGCATCGCGCTGAACATGGTTTCAATGCGCCCAGGATAACGCTTGTCCCAGTCGCGGAGCATATCGGCGATCACCTGGCGCTGCAGGTTTGGCTGCGAACCGCACAGGTTGCACGGAATAATCGGGAAGCCTTTGGCCTGGGAGAAGCGCTCGATGTCCTTTTCGCGGCAGTAGGCCAGCGGGCGGATGACGATGTGTTTGCCGTCGTCGCTCATCAGCTTCGGCGGCATCCCTTTCATTTTGCCGCCGTAGAACATATTCAAAAACAGCGTCTGCAGGATATCGTCGCGATGATGGCCGAGGGCGATCTTGGTCGCCCCGAGCTCGGTGGCGGTACGATAGAGGATGCCGCGACGCAGGCGAGAGCACAGCGAGCAGGTGGTTTTTCCTTCCGGGATCTTCTCTTTGACGATGCCGTAGGTGTTCTCTTCGACAATCTTGTATTCAACCCCCAGCTGCTCCAGATACTCCGGCAGAATATGCTCCGGGAACCCTGGCTGCTTCTGATCGAGGTTCACCGCCACCAGCGAGAAGGAGATGGGCGCGCTTTTCTGCAGATTGCGCAGGATCTCCAGCATGGTATAGCTGTCCTTGCCGCCTGAAAGACAAACCATAATGCGGTCGCCCTCTTCAATCATATTGAAGTCGGCAATCGCCTCACCGACGTTGCGGCGCAGACGTTTCTGCAGCTTATCGATGTTGTACTTTTCTTTTTTACTGATTTCTTGGTTTTGCAGCATGTAATAGTGGCTCAATTCATAGTGTGGCATCAGAAGAGCACGCATTCTGCCAGCCGCTGAACAACGTGGCGCTGGCGCGTAGCAATTATTGAGGTTTGACAGGCAACCGTGGCGTGTATGGTACGGATTCAGGGGCGGAATGTCAGCATCTTTCCGGCACTTTCGGCAGCGAGCAGCCAGGCGGGGGCGGCTGATGCGGAAATAAAAAGCCCGCCGGGCGGCGGGCTGCGGCGTTAGCGGACCACCAGTACCGAGCACTCGGCGTGACGAACCACCGCGGCGGCGTTGGAGCCCAGCAGATAAGTTGTGATATCCGGTCGGTGCGAAGCGATGATCACCAGGTCGGCTGGCAGCGACTTGGCCAGCGCAAGGATTTTATCTTTTGGCGATCCTTCCGCGACGTGAAAATGCATCCGGTCTTCCGGGATGGAGAACTGCTTCGCGATCTCTTTCAATTGCGTTTCAGAACCCTCACGCAGCTCGTCCATGCCGGGAAGCTCAGCGGTATAGGCCATTCCCAGTGAGGCATAATAGGGCAGAGAAGGGATCACGGTGAGGAAATGCACCTCGGCGTCGTCAATCCGCGCTTCCGATTCAACGTGACTGATAATGCGTTCAGTAAATTCTTTATCAGAGATATCGATAGGGACAAGAATCATTCTGCTCATAAAACCTCCTGTTTAAGTATCCCTTCATATTGTACGGTATTAGGGCACGTTTTGTATCATGACCGCAGTCACACTTTGACATTAACGTAGCTTGCGTTCGGGAAATTTTCCTTTGATCACCCCGTCATAATACCGGCCTTTTGACACCACCTGTAAAAAATCATGAAAAATACGCGGTGGGACCCCGGTATATTGTAATGGCGGCTGGTGATAGAAATAGATTTCCAGTGTGGCGGAAGCGTCATCGTAGGCGACGGAGATAATTCGGGAAGATTTAACCGGATGGTGGTGCATGATGGACGTCCTCGGGCAAGCACTGACTGGCCATGACTATATCATTAAACGAACGGCTATTTTAGTCCGCGAGATATAGCGTTTTGTTTTATCTGCAGCGAGGCGGGTGGGGGAAAGCCCGCCGGAACCGGCGGGCAGGCGCATCAGAACTGGTAAACAAGGCCCAGGGCGACGATGTTATCGGTAGAGATACCGTTGTCTTCGTAGAATTTGTCGTTACCATCCAGCAGGTTGATTTTGTAATCAACATAGGTGGACATATTACGGTTGAAGTAATAGGTTGCGCCAACGTCCATATATTTGACCAGATCTTTATCGGCATAGCGGCCGTTATTGTACAGATCTTTGCCTTTGGACTGCAGGTAGGAGATGGCCGGACGCAGGCCGAAGTCGAACTGATACTGCGCGGTGACTTCGAAGTTTTGCGTTTTATTGGCCACGCCGTCATTGCCGTACGGGGTCATATTGCGGGTTTCAGAATACATGGTCGCCAGGTAGATATCGTTGGCGTCGTACTTCAGGCCGGCGGTCCAGGCTTCCGCTTTATCGCCGCGCGCGTTGGTCTGGGTCATCTGATCGTTAGTACGGTCAGACGAGGTGTAAGCTGCCGCCGCGCTGATGCCCATGCCGAAGTCGTAGGAAGTGGAGAGGCCGAAACCATCGCCATTGTCAAAGCGAACATCGCTGTCGCTGCTGCGGTTATTGGTGCCGACGTTGATATCCTGCGCGTTCTGGCCTTCGTTTTTACCCTGATACTGCAGGGCGAAGTTCAGACCCTCCACCAGACCGAAGAAATCGCTGTTACGGTAGGTTGCGACGCCGTTGGCGCGGCCTGCCATAAAGTTATCCGCATAGGTGTAGGAGTCGCCGCCGAACTCCGGCAGCATATCGGTCCAGCCTTCAACGTCGTACAGCACGCCGTAGTTACGTCCATAGTCGAAGGAGCCGTAATCGCCCACTTTGATACCGGCGAATGCCAGACGGGTCCACGCCTGATCGCTGGAGGTCTCGGTGTTGTTGGCCTGAACGTTATATTCCCACTGGCCATAGCCGGTAAGCATATCGTTGATCTGGGTTTCGCCTTTAAAGCCAAAACGTAAATAAGTTTGATCGCCGTCTTTTTTCGAGTCGCTGGAGAAATAATGCAGACCATCTACCTTGCCATAGAGATCTAATTTATTCCCGTCTTTATTATAAATTTCCGCCGCATGCGCGGCACCGGCGGCTAATAAAGCCGGAATAACGAGGGCCAGTACTTTTCTTTTCATGAAGAAATTCCTTTAACTGTTTTTATGTTTTAACTTCCGGGTGGGAAGTGAACTCATGCTAAAGGAGCGGTCTGAGATCCGGTAAGACTCAATTGTTACGATATAAGTAAAATCTAAAATAAATAATACCAATGAAATGGTGATAATTATGCTGAATGCATTTATAGATAATATACAAAATAAAAATTATACATGCCCGGGCTAATCACGTATTATTTGCGCGTTATATGCCTTTATTGTCATGCCAATAATTTATTGTTGCCGTCTCATTCTGCGGAATGATGTTGTTTATCGGTAAAACGACAAGCCCGAACGTTGTGTTCGGGCTTTTTTTATGGACAAAGGTGACGGGGCGGTTAACCTTCGCTTGGCGATTTCTCCGCTTTGCCAGCCAGCTGGGCGAGAAAGTCATAGCGCTTCTGCAGATCGGCGGCGGCGTCTTTCCATAGCTGCTCCGCCACTTCAGGCTGCTGGGCGTTCAGGCGGCGGAAACGTTGCTCATTAAGCAGCGTCTCGGCCAGCGCGTCTGATGGCGGACGGGAATCTAGCGCCAGCGGGATCTTGCCTTCATCTGCCCGACGCGGGTCGAAGCGGTAGAGCGGCCAGAAGCCGGTGGCGGTCAGCTGACGCATCTGGTCGTGGCTGAGCGCCAGATCGTAGCCATGCTCTTCGCAAGGGCTATAGGCGATGATCAGCGATGGCCCCGGATAGGCTTCCGCTTCCTGAATCGCTTTTACCGTCTGGTTCAGCTGCGCGCCCAGCGAAATTTGCGCCACATAAACATGACCGTACATCATCATGCTGACGCCCAGATCTTTACGCGCCTTGCGTTTGCCATGCTCGCCAAACTTAGTCACTGCTCCCAGCGGGGTGGCTTTTGACGCCTGCCCGCCGGTGTTGGAGTAACACTGGGTGTCCAGCACCAGAATATTGACGTTTTCCGTCAGGCTCAGTACATGGTCCAGGCCGCCGAAGCCGATATCGTAAGCCCAGCCGTCGCCGCCGATCAGCCAGACGGATTTCTCCACCAGCGCGTCGGCATCGGTCAGCAGCTCTTCAGCTCCCGCCACGCCGGCCAGCGCCTGACGCAGGGCTGCCACCTGTTCGCGGCGAACTTCCGGCGTCGCCTCGGCGTGCAGCGCCGCGTTCAGCTCTGCCGGCAGCTTGTCGGCGAATTCGCTCAGCAGGCGCAACACGCGCTGGCGATGCTGGTCGACGGTCAAGCGGAAGCCGAGCCCGAATTCGGCGTTATCCTCAAACAGCGAGTTGGCCCATGCCGGGCCGCGGCCGTTGGCGTCGGTAGTGTACGGTGTCGAGGGCAGGTTGCCGCCGTAAATGGAGGAGCAGCCGGTGGCGTTGGCAATCAGCATTCGGTCGCCGTACAGCTGGGTCAGCAGTTTGATATACGGCGTTTCGCCACAGCCCGAGCAGGCGCCGGAGTATTCAAACAGCGGGCTGATCAGCTGTGAGGTGCGAATATCAATGCGCTCCAGTTTGCTGCGGTCGATTTCCGGCAGGTTGAGGAAGTACTCGTAATTGACCTTCTCCTCTTCCACATGCTCCAGGCGGGACATCATATTGATGGCCTTGATCTCCGGGTTCTGGCGGTCTTTCGCCGGACACACTTCGACGCACAGGTTGCAGCCGGTGCAGTCTTCCGGGGCGACCTGCAGAACGTATTTCTGCCCGCGCATATCGCGGGATTTCACATCCAGCGAATGCAGGCTGGCAGGGGCGTTCTCCATCTCTTCCGGGGCGACCACTTTGGCGCGGATCGCCGAGTGCGGGCAGGCGGCGACGCAGTGGTTGCATTGAGTACACAGCGCTTCCTTCCAGATGGGGATCTCTTCGGCGATGTTGCGTTTCTCCCAGCGGGTGGTGCCCATGGGCCAGGTGCCGTCCGGCGGCAGGGCAGAGACCGGCAGCGCATCGCCGAGGCCGGCCAGCATCGCGGCGGTAACCGTTTTGACGAAATCCGGCGCGGCGTCGGAGACCACCGGCGGGCGGTTCGGACTGCTGGCGTTCACCGGCTGGAGCGGTACTTCCGCCAGTGATTCACGGGCCAGGGCCAGCGCCTGCCAGTTGCGCTCCACCAGCTCCTGACCTTTGCTGCTGTAGCTTTTGGCGATGGCTGCCTGCAGTTCCGCCAGCGCGCTATCACCCGGCAGGATCTGGGTTAAATGGAAAAAGGCCATCTGCATCACGGTATTAATGCGCGCCCCGAGGCTGCATTCGCGGGCGATCTTTGCCGCGTTGACCACGTAAAAACGCGCTTTTTTCTGATTCAGGGTGGCCTGGACTTCCTGGGGCAGGCGGGACCAGACCTCATCGGCGCTGTACGGCGTGTTGAGCAGGAAAATGCCGCCGGGCTTCAGCCGCTCGGCCATCTGGTATTTATCGATAAACTGCAGCTGGTGGCAGCCGACGAAATCAGCCTGCGAAATCAGATACGATGAACGAATCGGTTTTTCGCTGACCCGCAGATGCGAGACGGTGAGGCCGCCCGCTTTCTTCGAGTCATAGACAAAATAGCCCTGGGAGAACCATGGGGTCGAGTTGCCGATGATTTTGATGTTGTTTTTGGTGGCTGACACGCTGCCGTCGCTGCCGAGGCCGTAGAACAGGGCCTCGAGCTTGGCCTCTGCCGGCAGGGTATTTTCGCCCAGCGGCAGCGACAGGTTGGTCACGTCATCATAGATCCCGACGGTAAAGCGCGGCTTCGGCTGGGCGGCCTGCAATTCACTGAATATCGCCAGCACGCATTCCGGACCAAACTCCTTGGAGGAGAGACCGTAGCGGCCGCCGATAGTGCGCGGTAGCGTCTCGCGCTCGCCGCGGTTAAAGGCTTCCGCCAGGGCGGTCATCACGTCGAGGTAAAGCGGTTCGGCAAGCGCGCCGGGTTCTTTGGTGCGATCCAGTACGGCAACCGCGCGGGCGCTTTCCGGCAGCGCCGCCAGCAGGTGGGCGGCGGAGAACGGGCGATAGAGGCGGACTTTTAGCACGCCGACTTTCTCGCCGCGACTCAGCAACTCATCGACCACCTCTTCGCAGGTGCCGATGGCCGAGCCCATAATGACGATCACGCGCTCTGCCTGCGGGTGGCCGTAAAACTCAAACGGTTTGTACTGACGGCCGGTGGCGGCAGCGAAATCGTCCATCGCTTTCTCGACATGGTCATACACCGCGTCGTACCACGGATTGGTGGCCTCCCGGGACTGGAAGTAAGTGTCGGGGTTGGCCGAGGTTCCGCGGATCACCGGGTGTTCCGGATTGAGCGCGCGCTGGCGATGCTCAGCGATCTTATCCTGCGGCAGCAGGGCGCGAATAGTGTCATCCGCCAGCGGGGCGATTTTGTTGATTTCGTGCGAAGTACGGAAACCATCAAAGAAATGAATAAACGGCACCCGGCTTTGCAGGGTGGCGATATGCGAGATCAGCGCGAAATCCTGCGCTTCCTGGACGCTGCTGGCGCACAGCATGGCGCACCCGGTCTGGCGGACGGCCATGACATCGGAATGGTCGCCGAAGATCGACAACGCATGGGTGGCGACAGTGCGGGCGGCGACGTGCAGCACAAACGGCATCAGCTGGCCGGCCAGTTTGTACAGGGTGGGGATCATCAGCAGCAGGCCCTGCGATGAGGTAAAGGAGGTGGAGAGGGCGCCGGTCTGCAGCGCGCCATGTACGGCGCCAATGGCGCCCGCCTCCGACTGCATTTCGACCACGCGGGGAACATCGCCCCAGACGTTTTTCAGCCCATTGCCGGCCCAGGCGTCAGCCTGTTCCGCCATCGTTGAACTGGGCGTGATCGGGTAGATGGCGATAACTTCACTGGTGCGAAACGCGACGGAAGCGACCGCGCCATTACCATCAATCGTAATCATATGAAGACACCCTTACATTGCGCAAAAGAATGGACGCGTGAAACCGCGACGCGCCCTGTAATTATATAAGGGGTAGTTTAGCAAACCGCTGACCCCGCCATTTTTGCATTTGTGTCCTCAATGCGCCGGGTACCCGTGACCAGATCAATATTTTGCGTGGTTCGCGGAGAAAATGGCTGCCTGCCGGGAGAGGAACCACCTGCGTCGGGCGACATGGCCGAGGCAGATCAAGCTTTCGGCGAAAATTTGCTAGAAAATGTTAATGAGGCGCATAAATACGTACTTCCCCTCTCGACGCCGCCCGCCACGCTGCCTATTATTCTGGGGTTTGCTTTTTTAAGACGTTTCCGAGGGGAGAGAGAATGCGAGCTGCGATGTTAGTAGGATGTGCGGCGCTGTTGCTGTCCGCGTGCAGTAGTGAACCCGTTCAGCAGGCCACGGCGGCGCACGTCACGCCGGGAATGCGGGCGGCGATGAGCGACGCCGGTCAGGCCAACTGCGCCATGATAGGCGGCTCGTTATCGGTGGCTCGTCAGCTCGATGGTTCGGCAATTGGCATGTGCGCGCTGCCGAACGGCAAACGCTGCAGCGAGCAGGCGCTGGCGGGCGGCAGCTGCGGCTACTAACAGCGGCCCCGTCGCGGGGCAGCGTCAGCGGCACATCAACGCCGGCTAGTGCATCAGGTCGGCGAGCTTATAGACCAGCGTCTGGTCGGCGGTCGCCAGCGTCAACTGGTTTTCCGTCAGATCGACCTGCGCACCCTCGCGCAGCATCTTGTCGATCGTCGCATCCAGGGTATTGAGCTGGGCGTCGTGGCACAGCATCCGGGTCATCGCCAGCGATTTGACCTTCAGCTCGCCGTCCGACACTTTACCTTCCCCGCTAAAGCCGTTGCACATATTGCCGGATACATACATCTTGCCGGTAATAGCCATCTTCTCACCGAAGCTTAGCTCCAGCGGCCGGTCGCTGGCGTTGACCGCCTGGCCGTTGACGCTGGTCAGCACGAAGCGATGATGCTGCAGCTGTTCCGCACCGGTGGACACCTTACTGTTATAGACACAGCCGGACAGCAGCATACCTGCCGCCAGAAGCGCCGCAAATTTGTTCATTTTCACTCCAAAACATTCACATAACTAATAAAACCAAGCCAGTGTAACGGTATCGCAGCGGGGATCTGTGGGGATTATCTGAATGTGCTCCCCCCGGGAGAGGAGCACAAAAGGGAAAGGCGTCAGACGATGGCGTTTGGACAGGTTTCGCCGTTGGCGACCTGCTGCAGGTTACCCAGAGTGGTCTCCGAAATGCTGATCAGCGCCTCGGCGGTGAGGAACGCCTGATGGCCGGTAAACAGCACGTTATGGCAGGCGGAGAGGCGGCGGAAGACATCGTCCTGGATCACGTCGTTGGATTTGTCTTCAAAGAACAGATCGCGTTCGTTCTCATAAACGTCCAGCCCCAGCGCGCCAATTTTCTGGTGCTTCAGGGCGTCGATGGCCGCCTGGGAGTCGATCAGGGCGCCGCGGCTGGTGTTGATCACCATCACCCCGTCTTTCATCTGATCGAAGGCTTCGCGATTGAGCAGGTGGTAGTTTTCGTCGGTCAGCGGACAGTGCAGGGAGATCACGTCCGATTCCTTGTACAGCGTGGCGAGGTCAACATATTCCACCCCCAGCTCCAGCGCGGCGGCGCTTGGGTACGGGTCGAACGCCAGCAGGCGCATGCCGAAGCCTTTAAGGATCCGCAACATCGCTACGCCAATTTTCCCGGTGCCGATCACCCCGGCGGTTTTGCCGTACATGGTGAAGCCGGTGAGGCCTTCGAGGGAGAAATTGGCATCGCGGGTACGCTGGTAAGCGCGGTGGATGCGGCGGTTGAGCGACATCATCATACCGATCGCATGCTCAGCGACCGCTTCCGGAGAGTAAGCTGGAACGCGCACGACGCGCAGGCCAAGCTCCTTTGCCGCCTCAAGGTCGACGTTGTTAAACCCGGCGCAGCGCAGGGCGATATATTTCACCCCGTGGGCCTTCAGCTCTTCCAGCACCGGGCGGCTGCCGTCGTCATTGACGAAGATACATACCGCTTCGCAACCGTTGGCGGTTTTGGCAGTCTTCGCTGTCAGCAGGAAATCGAAGAATTCCAGTTCAAAGCCGTATGCATCATTAACGTGCTGCAGGTACTTTTTATCGTACTGCTTCGTACTATAAACCGCGATTTTCATAAGACTTTTCTCCAGTGATTATACCGTCACGGTAGCATATTTAAAATAATCGTACAATTATTAAAAAATAGTTTAATGAGAGGGTGCTAATCCTAATTCTAGAGCATATCGCGGACTTGCGGAATCTCTTTGAAAGACAAAGTTTTTTCACCACAAACTGAGGCTGAAAGCGCCGGGGGCGAGCAGCAGAAGCGGCCACAGCAGACCGGAGCTGACGTTAGCCAGCTGAAACGACCACAGCGGCAGACTGCTGGCGCCGCTAACGAAGGGCAGCGTAGCCCTCAGGGGAGAGAGAAAGCGGCTGAAAAAGATAGCCCACGGGCCATAGCGCTGAAAGAAGAGGCGGCTGCGGGCCAGACGCTCGGCGGTCAGCCAGCGTAGATGGGTGAGGCGATGACGGTAGCGAATGCCCAGCCGCCACGATAGCCAGAATCCGCCGATGGCGCCGAGGCTGGCGCTGGACCACATTAACAGGAAATGTCCGAGGCTGGCGGAAGCGAATGTCCCCAGCAGCAGCAGGCCGGAGGTGCCGGGGATTGCCAGCGAGACCAATGCGCAGGATTTAGTGAAGGTAAGCAGAAAAACAATCAGCAATACCCATGGATAGTGGTCCTGTGCGCTCTCTATGAGCGAGATAATTAACGACACCGCCTCTCCCGCAAGCTATTCCCGTCTGGCTGGAGTGTGGCAGGGGCGACTTAAACAACAGTTAAATGATAATGGCCGAACGTCGCGCCGCGAGTCCGGCTGGCAACTATGCTTTAACAGGCCGTAAACTTTCACTCACTGGTCGAACGTGTCACAATGGACGCCTTTCGGCTTTTACTTATGTTGAATCAGGATATTAACTGCCCATGAAGGGTAAATATAAAGCCGCCATCGCGCTGGTGTTAGTTCTGGTGTTATTGCCGCTAACCCTGCTGTTGACGCTAACCCACTGGGTGCCGACGCTGGCGGGCATCTGGCTGCCCGTGGGCACGCGTATCTCTTTGCAGGAGAGCCCGCGCCTGACACGGTCGGCCCTGCTGATCCCCGATCTGCGTTATCTGGTGGGCGACTGTGAAATCGCCCGGGTGACCGATGCCCGTCTCTCGCGTCCCAGCCGCTGGCGGCTGCATATTGGCCAGCTGGAGATCAACAGCGCCTGCCTGAGCAAATTGCCGGCCAGCGATCCCTCTCCCGGTTCACCGCGCACGCTTGCCGAATGGCAATCGATGTTGCCCTATAGCTGGTTAACCATTGACAATCTGCGGCTCTCGCCGTGGGAGAAATGGCAGGGGCGGCTGGTAATGTCATTAACGCCTGCGCAGCAGGATATCGGCTTTGCCGGGAAGGAACTGAGTCTGCAGGCGCGCCTGCGCGGCCAGGCGCTCACCGTCAGCCAGTTCAGCGCCCGGCTGACTGACGATCAGCCGCCGGTGAAGCTGGTGGGGACCTTCCATCTGCCGCTGGTGCCGGATGGTCTGCCGGTCGACGGCCAGATGCAGGGCACCTTCGAATTCCCGCAGACTGCGGAATGGATCGATGCTGAGCTCGAGTGGCAGCACAATCGCGGCCAACTGCTGGTCACCCCGCGGGGTGAGGTAGAGCCTATTCTGGACCTGCCGTGGGAGATCACCCCGGAGCGGATCACCATCAGCGACGGCCGCTGGCGCACCCGTTACGAGGCGTATCCGCTGCGCGGGCGGGTGGCGCTGTCGGTGGGTAACTGGCAGCAGGGCACCGAACAGATGATCGTCAGCGGTCGCCTGAATGTTCTCACCGAGGGGCATGCCGGGAAGGGCAATGCGGTACTGAATATTGGTCCGGGCAAGCTGAGCATGGATAACAGCGATCTGCCGCTGCGGCTCACCGGCGAGGCCAAGCTGGGGGAGATGATACTATACGCGGCGCTGCCGGCTCAGCTCAGCGGGCCGCTGATCAGCCCGCAGCTGGCTTTTCACCCCGGTGCGTTGCTGCGCTCGCGCGGGCGGGTGATCGACGCGCTGAATATTGACGAAATCCGCTGGCCGCTGGCCGGGGTTAAGGTCACTCAGCAGGGCGTCGATGGCCGCCTGCAGGCGATCCTTCGCGCCCATGAGCAGCAGATGGGCGACTTTACGCTGCATCTGGACGGTCAGGCGAGCGATTTTCTGCCCGACAGCGGCCGCTGGCAGTGGCGCTACTGGGGCGAGGGACATTTTACCCCGATGCAGGCGCGCTGGGATGTGAAGGGCAGCGGGGAGTGGCGCGACAATGCTATCACCCTGAGCAGCCTCTCCACCGGCTTCGATAAGCTTGAGTACGGCACAATGCGGGTCAGCACCCCGCGTCTGACCCTCGAGCAGCCGATCCGCTGGCTGCGCGATGCTGAGCATCCGCGGTTGACCGGCGCGCTGTCGCTGGACGCCGCCAAAACCACCTTCTCCGGCGGCAGCTATCTCCCGGCCTCAACGCTGAAATTCGCCCTCGACGGTCGGGACCCGACGTGGTTCCAGTTCACCGGCGCCCTGCATGCCGAGGCTATCGGTCCGGTGCGTCTGTCCGGGCGCTGGGATGGCGAACGGCTGCGCGGCCAGGCGTGGTGGCCAAAACAGTCGCTAACGGTGTTCCAGCCGCTGGTGCCGCCGGACTGGAAGATGAACCTGCGCGAAGGCAGTCTCTACGCGCAGGTGGCCTTCTCGGCGGCAGCCGGGCAGGGATTTGAGGCGGGCGGCCATGGCGTCCTGAAGGGCGGCAGCGCCTGGATGCCGGATAACCAGATCAACGGCGTCGACTTCGTCCTGCCGTTCCGCTTCAGCGACGGTCACTGGCAGTTGGGCACCCGCCGCCCGGTCTCCCTGCGCATTGGCGAAATCGTCAACCAGGTCACCGCGCGTAATCTGACGGCGGACCTGCAGGGCACCTGGCCGTGGAGCGAGGCCAATCCGCTGCAGCTCAGCGACGTCAGCGTCGATCTGTTAGGCGGGAAACTGACGCTGCTGCAGCTGCGTATGCCGCAGCGCGACCCGGCGTTGATCCGCCTGCAGCATATCTCCAGCAGCGAACTGACCAGCGCCGTCAAGGTGAAACAGTTCGCCATGTCCGGCGCGGTGAGCGGCGCGCTGCCGCTGTGGCTGGAGAATAATCAATGGATCATCCACGACGGCTGGCTGCGCAATGACGGACCGATGACCCTGCGGCTGGATAAAGACACCGCCGATGCGCTGGTGGCGGATAATGTCTCCGCCGGGGCGGCGATTAACTGGCTGCGCTATATGGAAATCTCCCGCTCGTGGACGCAGATTAACCTCGATAATCTGGGCGTGTTGACGCTTAAGGCCAGCATCAACGGCACCAGCCGGGTGGACGGGAAAAGCAGTACCGTGCATTTAAACTACGCTCATGAAGAGAATATTTTCGACCTGTGGCGCAGTTTGCGCTTCGGCGACAATTTACAGGCGTGGCTCGAGCAGAATGCTACGCTGCCCGTACGGCGCTGTGCGGACGGTAAGACATGTAAGGAACCTAAATGAAGAAGCTGTTACTGGCCATGGTGGCGTCGATGCTGCTCGCCGGCTGTACGCCGCGCATCGAAATCGCGGCGTCGAAAGAGCCCATCACCATCAATATGAATGTCAAAATTGAGCATGAGATCCATATCAAGGTCGATAAGGATGTGGAAAACCTGCTCAAATCCCGCAGCGATTTGTTCTGAGGCGACGATGAGAAAACGACTGTTAACCGCGGCGCTGACGCTGGCTTTACTCAGCGCGCCCGCGCTGGCGTTGACCCTGAGCGAAGCGCGCCAGCAGGGACGAGTGGGGGAGACGCTGAACGGCTATCTCGCGCCGCTGCGTCAGGATAAAGAGACGCTGGCGCTGGTAAAGCAGATTAACGCCGCGCGCAGCGAAAGCTACCAGCAGCTGGCGGATGACAACAATCTGCCGGTGGATGAAGTGGCGAAAATGGCCGGGCAGAAGCTGGTGGCCCGCGCGCAGCCCGGGGAGTACGTCCAGGGATTGAACGGCCAGTGGCTGCGCAAATAATTAGCGACAGCGCTTGCGGTATTGCCCCGGGGTGACGCCAAAGCGCTGCTTAAAGGCGGTGGAGAAATGGCTGTGGTCGCTGAAGCCCCAGCGGTAGCCGATCCCCGCCAGCTTTTCATCGTCATGGACGTTCTGTAACGCCTGGGCACACAGATCCAACCGCCGGTTCTTAATATACTGCGCCACCACCAGCCCCTGGTCGGCAAACAGCCGGTACAGGCTGCGTACCGACATGCCCGTCTCGCTGGCCAGCCACTCCGGACGCAGATGCTCCGACTGAATGGACGCATCGATTAACGCAATAATCTTCTGAAACTGCTTTTCCCGCCGGGAAGGGGCAGGATCGCGCTGATGCAGCACCGGGCGCAACAGGCAGGCGATCGCCTCCAGCGCGGCTTCGCTCTCGCTGGCGGAGAGCGTCGTGCCGCCCATGCTTTCCAGCAGCAGTCGCTGGCTGAGCTGGACCATTGGCAGAGATTTGTCCAGCCGGCAGGCGGTAGTGATGTCCCCTGTGGGCGCCACCCGCTGGCGCGGCAGCAGCAGCGAGGCCTGACGCGAGGTCTGCTGCCAGACGATGGAGCATGGGCGGGCGGCGTCGATTAACGTGATATCGCCTGCCGCCAGCGTCACCTGGCGATCGTCCTGTTCGATGATGGCTTCGCCGGCGAGCTGAAACACGGTATAGAACCAGGCGTCGTTATCGCGTTTTATCTCATTGCGCGTGCGGTAGAGATTGACGCCGGCGGCGGTGACGGTACTGACCTTGAGGCTGCCGGCGTAGCGGGCGTCAATCTCGCCGTGGAAACTCTCCTCCAACGGCCGGGCGGCGAAATGGCCGCAGACCTGATTGATCGTCGCCAGCCAGCGCTGATACGCCAGCCCTCCCTCTGCCGTGGTCATCATTCGCCCTTCTCCTGTAATAACAATGTTTCTGCATTGTTGCATTTGTGTCGCCTCAGGCAAGGGCGCGATGGCGGGTATATGAAAGAACTATTACCCGCGGCACATTTCTGCGAGGGCAGACGACGGAATTGCGGCGACTGTCACAGCGGCGCAAACGAATGTCACAGAGAAAAAAGCGCCAACCGCCAACCAGACATAGACTGAAAGCACTATCCGCGATGAATAAGGAAAGGGTATGTCCACCTCACAGATAGCGCTGCTTGCCAGCGTCCAGCAGTTTTTAGACCGTCAGCATGGCCTGTATATCGACGGCGCCCCCTGCGCCGCGCAGAGCGAAAACCGGTTAACCGTCTGGGATCCGGCCACCGGGCAGGCGATTGCCACCACCGCCGACGCCAGCCCGGCGGATGTCGACCGGGCGGTGATGTCCGCCTGGCGCGCTTTTGTCGATCGCCGCTGGGCCGGGCGCACCCCGGCTGACCGTGAACGCATCCTGCTGCGTTTTGCCGATCTGGTGGAGCAGCACGGCGAAGAGCTGGCGCAACTGGAAACCCTCGAGCAGGGGAAATCCATTGCCATCTCCCGCGCCTTTGAGGTCGGCTGCACCCTGAACTGGATGCGCTACACCGCGGGGCTGACCACCAAGATCAGCGGCCGGACGCTGGACGTTTCGATCCCGTTCCCGCAAGGGGCGCGTTACCAGGCGTGGACCAAAAAAGAGCCGGTCGGGGTGGTGGCGGGCATCGTCCCGTGGAATTTCCCGCTGATGATCGGCATGTGGAAGGTCATGCCGGCCCTGGCGGCGGGCTGTTCGATCGTCATCAAACCCTCGGAAACCACCCCGCTGACCCTGCTGCGGGTGGCGGAGCTGGCGACCCAGGCGGGCATTCCTGACGGGGTGTTCAACGTGGTCACCGGCAGCGGCGCCGGCTGCGGCGCGGCGCTGACCGCCCATCCGCAGGTGGCGAAGGTTAGCTTTACCGGCTCGACGGCGACCGGGAAACAGATTGCCCGCGTGGCTGCCGACCGCCTGACCCGCGTGACGCTGGAGCTGGGTGGCAAGAATCCGGCGATTGTGCTCAAAGACGCCGACCCCCAGTGGGTTATTGAGGGGCTGATGACCGGAAGCTTCCTCAATCAGGGGCAGGTCTGCGCCGCCAGCTCGCGGATCTACATCGAAGCGCCGCTGTTTGACACCCTGGTCAGCGGCTTCGAGCAGGCGGTGAAATCGCTGCAGGTGGGGCCGGGGATGCAGGAGACGGCGCAGATCAACCCGGTGGTCTCCCGGGCCCACTGCGACAAGGTGGCGGCCTACCTCGAAGAGGCTCGCCAGCAGAAGGCAGAGCTTATCAGCGGCAGCGCCGGACCAGACGCGGGAGGGTACTATATTCCGCCAACGCTGGTGGTAAACCCCGACGCCGGACTGCGTCTCAGCCGTGAGGAGGTTTTTGGCCCGGTGGTGAACCTGGTGCGAGTGGCCGATGGCGAGGAGGCGCTGCGCCTGGCCAACGACAGCGATTTTGGTCTGACCGCCAGCGTCTGGACCCGCGATCTGACCCAGGCCCTGAACTACACCGACCGTCTGCAGGCGGGAACGGTATGGGTCAACAGCCATACCCTGATTGACGCCAACCTGCCTTTCGGCGGCATGAAGCAGTCTGGAACCGGCCGCGATTTCGGCCCTGACTGGCTCGACGGCTGGTGCGAAACCAAATCCGTCTGCGTGCGCTACTAGCCCTCCGTCGGGGAAGGCGAAAGGCTTTTCCCGACGCGCCCCTTGCCGACTTCCGGTCTTTCTCGCTACTGTGGAGGGCAATCTTTGCCTAATCTGGGCGGTGAATCATCAGGAGGTCTTCGGCATGACAGCATTTCCTAAGGTTGCGCTAATTGGTCCCGGCGCCATCGGCACCACGATTGCCGCCGCCCTGTTTGAGAGGGGGAGGGCGCCGATGGTCTGCGGGCGTACCGCCCATTCGGCGCTGGTGCTGCGCACTGACGAGGGTGAGATCGTGGTGCCCGGCCCGGTGCACACCGACCCGATGGCGATAGCCGCCCCCTTCGACCTGGTCTTTGTCGCGGTGAAAACCACCCAGACGGAGGCCATCGCCCCCTGGCTGACGGCCCTGTGTTCCCCTGACACCGTGGTGTGCGTGCTGCAAAACGGCGTTGAGCAGCGCCAGCAGTTTGCCCCCTTGACCGGCGGCGCGACGGTGCTGCCGTCGGTGGTCTGGTTCCCGGCGCAGCGCGATGCCGATGCCTCTGTCTGGTTGCGCGCCACGCCGCGCCTGACGCTGCCGGATCTGCCGGGGGCAGAGCGGGTGCAGCAGGCGCTGGCGGGAACCCGCTGCGCGGTGGACCTGGCGGCTGATTTTACCACCGTTGCCTGGCGCAAACTGTTGCAGAACGCGGTTGCCGGTCTGATGGTGCTGACCGGACGACGCGCCGGGATGTTCGCCCGGGAGGACATCACTGCCCTCGGGCTGGCTTATCTGCGCGAATGCCTGCAGGTGGCGCGGGCGGAAGGGGCCGCCCTGAGCGACAACGTGCCGGAGGAGATTATCGCCGGCTTTCATCGGGCGCCTGCCGACTTAAGCACCTCTATTCTGATCGATCGCCTCAATGGCCGACCGCTGGAGTGGGATATTCGTAACGGCGTGGTGCAGCGTCGCGGGCGTCAGCACGGCATTCCGACGCCGCTCAGCGATATCATCGTGCCGCTGCTGGCGGCGGCCAGCGACGGCCCGGGCTGACCCGGGCTGGCGCGGGGTTAGTCCACCAGGGAGGGATCGAGGTCGATCATCAACTGCTTCATCTCGGCAAAGTGCTGCCTGGAGAAATCGGCAATCTTCTCCCAGTCCTGGGCGGTTTTTTCCGCCACCGCGTCTGACAGCACCTTCAGCGGCTGGCCGGTTGACCAGGCGGTGATCAGGATCTGACAGGCGCGCTCCAGGGTCCAGATATCGTCGAACGCTTCGCCGATGGTCGGGGCGGTCACCAGCACCCCATGGTTGCCCATCAGCAGACGGCGTTTATCCGCCAGCAGCCCCGCCAGCCGGGCGCCTTCTGCCGCGGTGTCCGCCATCCCGCCGTACAGGGTATCGACGGCGACCCGGTTAAAATAGCGGGCCGTGTTCTGGTCGATAGGCAGGATCTGCGGCGTCGCCAGACAGGCGAGGCTGGTGGTGTACACCGGGTGCAGATGCAGCACCACCCGCACGTCGGGCAGTCGCTGATGGATCTGCCCGTGGATGGCCCACGCGGTGGCATCGACGTCAGGGCGCGCGGCGCAACGTTCATCATCGGCGTTCAGCACCAGCAGATCGCTGGCGCGGATGCGCGAAAAGTGTTTCCACTTCGGGTTGAGTAAAAACGTTTTCCCGTCAGCGGAGAGCGCGGCGCTGAAATGGTTGGCCACCGCCTCATGCATGCCGAGATGGGCAATGATGCGAAAGGTGGCCGCCAGGTCGATGCGGATCTGCTCTTCATCGGAATCGCGCATGGGCATTATTCCGCTTTCGGCATCAGGGTCTGCAGATCGTCCGCCGTCGGCGCCTGGAAGTGATATTTCTTCAGCAGGGCGGCATATTCCGGCGTCGCGCTGTATTTTTTCAGCGCCTCTTCGAGGGCGGTTTTCACCTTAGTATTGCCTTTTTTAACGCCAAAGCCGTTCAGCACCGGATAGATCAGCGTGTCAGAGGAGATAACCACCCGATCACCCAGTTTTTCCACCACCCCGCGCGCCACGGCGGCGTCGGTGATCTGCGCATCCACCGCGCGCGACAACAGCGCCTGGGTGGTCTGCGGGTCGGTGGTATAAACGCTCAGCGCAATTGGCTTCAGCCCTTTCTTCACGCAGTAGTCGGCGGAAAGCTTCTGCAACTGCGCCAGCCACGAGGTGGCGCCCATCGAGCCGATTTTATGCCCGCAGAAGTCTTCCGGCGTCTTAGGCTGGTAGTCGCTCCCTTTGCGGGCGAGGATCGCCTCCCCGCTTTTCAGGTACGGCACCATGTCGATCACCTTCAGGCGCTCGGCGGTAATGTACATCGACGAGTTGGTGATATCGAAGCGCCCGCCCTGCAGCCCGGGGATCAGGTTGGGGAAGCGGGTATCGATATTCACTGCTTCACGGCCCATGCTCTTCGCCAGGCCGTTGAGCAGTTCAATATCAAACCCCGCCGGCTTATTGTTCTCCATGTACTCGTAAGGGAAAAAGGTCATGTCCGAACCAGCGGTGATCTTACCGCTTTGCTGGAAGGCCAGCGCGTTCAGGGATGTCAGAGCAGCCGCTGCGCAGAGCAGCAGGGTCAGCGGGCGTGGTGCGAAAATGCGTGTCATAAAACCTCCGGAGTGTGGGCGAATTACATGCTGGCGCGATCGGCGCCGGCCTGCTGAACAAAAAACGAAGCGCCGTGCGGCTTCTGCGGCAGACGAAGCTGGTTATTGGTGCTGCGCACCAGACCGCTCTCTTCCCCGGCCACCAGCTGGCCGGCATGGCGGCTCGGCAGCGGGTTTTCGCCGAAGGGCAGCGCATCCTCGGCGGCGTAGACGCTGATGAACAGGGTGCGCGGCAGGGCGGTCTCGTTGGGGCTGGAGGCGTGCAGCAGGCGGGTATGCATAAAGCAGACCGAGCCCGCCGGGCCAAAACAGGCCTGCGGCTGCTGGCAGTGCGTCGCCACCACCTCATCATCCACCGCCCCCGTGAAGCGCCCCTCCTGCCAGTGGGTCCACAGCGGCCCCTGATGGCTGCCCGGCACCACGTTGAGCGGGCCATTCTCCGGCGTCACCTCGCTGACCATCAGCAGAGCGGTGATGATGTCGTCATTGCTGTGTGGGGTGAAGATGAAATCCTGATGCCATTTCACCTCGGTGGCGGTGTGCGGCAGCTTGGAGTTAATTTTGCTGTGATGAAAGCGGGTGCCGCTGCCGCCGATCAACTGCGCGGCGATGGTAGCCATCCGCGAATTCAGCGCAGTATGGCGATAGGCCTCGGAGATCTCCGTCGGTGAGGCGACCCGGCGCAGCGACGGATGGTCGGGAGCATGGTCGCGTTCGATATCGAAACGTGGCCGCCCGTCGAGGGTTTCTCCCCACACCGTCGCGTGACCGCGGCTCTCCTCGACCCAGCCGTCGAAATCGCTCTGCAGGGCGGCGATGTCAGCGCTGGAAAGCACTTCTTCGACCACCAGAAAACCCTGCTGATGAAACTGATCAATTTGCCACTGCGCAATCATAGTTTTTCCTCTTCACGTTCCGATAGTTAAGCCAGAGAAACATCTTTGAGAAAGGCCTCGACCCGCGGGTGCTGCCCGCTACGCATCGCCTGCGGCGTGTCATCGCACACCACCCGGCCTTTCTCCATAAACACGATCCGGTCGGACACTTTGAAGGCGAAGTTCATCTCGTGGGTGACGATGACCATGGTGATGCCTTCGTGGGCCAGGGATTCGATAACCTGCAGCACTTCATTCACTTTTTCCGGATCCAGCGCCGAGGTGGGCTCATCGAACAGCATGATCTGCGGACGCATCATCAGGGCGCGGGCGATCGCCACCCGCTGCTGCTGTCCGCCGGAGAGCTGGTGTGGATACTTCCAGGCGTGCTCCAGCATGCCCACTTTGTGCAGCAGTTCGCAGGCGTGCTGGCGCAGCTCCGCGTCACTTGCCAGATGGTGATAGCGCGGGGCCAGCAGCAGATTGCCGAACACGGTCAGATGCGGGAACAGGTTAAAGCTCTGGAACACCATGCCGATGTTCAGGCGATGTTCGGCATTCTCCATAAAGCGCGGCTTCTGCTGCCCCTGGCGGTCGAGGTGAATAAAGGGTTGGTCGTTAATCTGAATTTCGCCGTTATCGATCTGCTCAAGACCGTTCAGCAGGCGAATGAGGGTGGTTTTCCCCGAGCCTGACGGACCGATGACCGAGACCACCTCGCCGGGCTGGATCTGCAGGCTCACCGCCCCCAGCACTTCGACGTTGTTGTAGGCCTTATGCAGCTTAGAGGCCTGCAGTGCCGGCTCATGACTCTGGGTGACGCTGCGCGCCATCGCCGGGCGGCGGGCGCTGGCCAGCCGCTGCATCTCGGCATCTACCGGACGAGCGGTATTGCGCTGGGTTACGTCAAGGTAGTTCTCCAGCCGTTTCAGCAGAAAATCGAACACCGTGACGATAAAGATGTAATAAAACGCCACGGCCGTCATCGTCTCCATGACCAGAAAGTTCTGCGAGTAGAGCTGCTGGCCGACCATCAATATTTCGGTCAGGGAGATCACCGACACCAGCGAACTGAGCTTCACGATGGCGATATATTCATTGGCCAGCGCCGGCAGGGCGACGCGCAGCGCCTGGGGGATGATCACCCGCCACTGGATCCCTGCGTAGCGCAACCCCAGGGCCCGCGCGGCTTCGCTCTGCCCGCGAGGGATGGAGAGCAATCCGCCGCGGTGGATCTCGGCGATATAAGCCGCTTCGCTGAGAACCATCGCCAGCAGGCCGGCCCAGAAGGGATCGTTCAGCACCGGGGCGAAGGAGGGCAGCGCCTGCGGCATGTTGTAGACAAAAATCAGCAGGACCAGCAGCGGCATACTGCGAAATAACCAGATATACAGCCGGGCTGGGGTGGATAACCAGCCGCGCGGCGACTGTTTGGCCAGCGCCAGAATAAATCCGAGCACAATACTGCAGCCCCAGGTCAGCAGACTTAATTTAATGACGGTCCAGGTGGCCCACCAAAAATCGGCATCGCTGAGCAGGCTTAACATGTAGTTCCAGTTAAACGTCATGGGCTATTTCACTCGTCATAATTATCAAAAATTAAAGTGGCTCGGCTGTGCCGTAATGGGGAGCCACCGGTATTCATCGTGCGAATACACTATGCTGGCAGGATGCTTTCAGAGGCAATTAGTAAATTTTTGGCCTTTAAGTTTAAAAAAACTATACAGCGATATTAACGATATGGAATTTAAAGTGATTGCTGAGATACTTTGTGTAAACAATTTAAAAACAATGACAGTAATTCAATAACGCTATTTTGTGGGGGAAGGGTATTTTGCGCGAAACTGGGGCAGCTGCTGCCTGTCTGGCGTGCAGCGTGGCGCATGATGGTGCAACGGCGGAAATAAACCACGCGGGCGTAGAGCAATAATAAATATTGCCGCCCCTTGTCGGGCAACGCGCCGCTCTTTTCCGGGGGTGGCACGCGGATTGCTTGGGACTTAGAGGAAAACTATTCCCCACGTGCGCCGGACCATATTTTATCAATGGTGATGCTATGAACCGATTTACCCTGAAGCAGCTCAAATATTTCGTCACCGTGGTGGAGACGGAGAGTATCGCCGAGGCCTCCCGCCAGCTGCACATTGCGCAGCCGTCGATTTCGATTGCCATCAAGAATCTGGAGAGCACCTTCGACCAGCAGCTGTTTATTCGCCACCACGCCCAGGGCGTTTCGCTCACCTCCAGCGGTCGGCGGATCTACGATAAAGCGAAAGAGCTGCTGCGCCTGTCCTGGGAGTTCGAACAGAATTCGCGAGCGGATAAAGAGCTGGTTTCTGGCATGATCTCCATCGGTTGCTTTGAATCGGTGGCCCCGCTGTATATGCCGAAGCTGGTGGCCGGGTTTAAGAAATGCTATCCGGAAATCACCCTGCATCTGTACGACGGCGAACAGCATGAGCTGATGCATGGCCTGCACCGCGGCCGCTTCGACCTGGCGCTGGTCTACGATCTGGAGCTCGGCCATTCGATCAATAAAGAACGGCTCAATGCCCCGCATAAACCCTACGCGCTGCTGCCCGCCGCGCATCCGCTGGCGCAGAAGGCGCAGGTGACGCTGCAGGAGCTGAGCCGTGAGCCGATGATCCTCCTCGATGCGGTCCCCAGTAAAAATTATTTTATCTCCATCTTTAAGGAAAAGGGTTATCACCCGGAAGTGGCTTACAGTTCCCCCTCCATTGAAATGGTGCGCTGTATGGTGGGTCAGGGGTTGGGTTTTTCGGTACTGGTCACCCGGCCCTGCTGCGACATGACCTACGATGGTGAAAGAGTGGTGCAGCGGGATATTGCCGACGAGATGCCCGCCTCGACCTTAATTATGGCGCATCTCGCGAATAATGAGCCCACGCGGCCGACGCAACTGTTTATGGATTATTGTCGCAGCATCGAATTAACCCCAACTCACGCCTGAAATAACGCCTGTCGATCCGGCAGGCATTATTTTTTGTCGTCACTCAGCCTCGCAAAATTCTATTCAGTCGATCGTTTTATAATATTTTACCAATTCGTCACAGTTAAATAACCTGAAAGCCGTCAATTCCGGCGACGTCGTCGGCAACTGTGCTTGAAGGATAGCGAAATGACTGAACAGATTACCGAGATCGATACCCTGGTGGTGGGCGCGGGGCAGGCGGGCGTCGCCATGAGCGAGCATCTGACCCGGCTGGATATCCCCCACCTGGTGCTGGAAAAGCAGGGTATTGCCCAGGCCTGGCGCAGCGGACGCTGGGATTCGCTGGTCGCCAACGGCCCGGCCTGGCACGATCGGTTCCCGGGGATGGTGTTCCCGGACTGCCCGGCAGACAGCTTTGTCGGCAAAGAGCAGGTGGCAGACTATTTTGCCGCCTATGCCCGCAGCTTCAATGCGCCGATCCGTACCGGGGTGGAGGTTTTCAGCGCCGAACGCCTCGTCGGACGGCCGGGCTTTCGTATTGACACCTCGCAGGGGGGGATTGAAGCGCAGCGGATCGTAGCGGCCACCGGGCCGTTTCAGCGGCCAGTGATCCCGGCCATCGCCCCACAGAGTCAGGCTATTCAGCAGCTCCACTCCGCGCACTATTTTAACCCGCAGCAGCTACCGGAGGGCGGTGTGCTGGTGATTGGCGCAGGATCCTCCGGCGTGCAGATTGCCGATGAGCTACAGCGAGCCGGACGCGCGGTGTGGCTGTCGGTGGGAGCGCACGACCGCCCGCCGCGTCGCTATCGTCAGCGCGATTTTTGCTGGTGGCTCGGGGTGCTGGGAATGTGGGATGCCGCGGCCAATGCGCCGGGTAAAGAGCATGTCACTATCGCGGTGAGCGGCGCGCGCGGCGGCCATACCGTCGATTTTCGCCAGCTGGCGCATCAGGGGGTCACGTTAGTGGGGCAGACCCGCGGCTTTGACGGTGACAAAGCACTGTTTCACCCCGACCTGGCGGAGAATATCCGCCGCGGCGATGCCTCCTACCTTGCGCTGCTCGACGCCGCGGACGCGTGGGTGGCCCGCAACGGCATGGACCTGCCCGAAGAGCCCTCCGCCCGCGAATTTCTGCCCGATCCGGCCTGCGTTACCGACCCGCTGCTCAGTCTCAATCTGGCCGAGGCCGGGATCGGCACCATCATCTGGGCGACGGGCTACACCACTGACTATCGCTGGCTGAAGGTCAACGCCTTCGATGACGCACAGCGGCCACAGCATCACCGCGGCGTATCGACGGAGCCGGGCGTCTATTTCCTCGGCTTGCCGTGGCTCTCGCGGCGCGGGTCCACCTTTATCTGGGGCGTCTGGCACGATGCCAAATATATTGCCGACCAGATCGCCATTCAGCGCCAGTACCAGCGTTACCAGCCGTCCTGTTAACCGTTTTCCTTAAGGAGTGCTTTGATGCCAACTCATACCCGTATTCGCATGTTTAACACCAAAGAGACCTACCCGAACCAGGCGCTGAACAACGATCTGTGCCAGGCGGTGCGGGCCGGCAATACCGTCTACGTTCGCGGCCAGGTTGGCACCGACTTCGCCGGCAATCTGATTGGCCTCGGCGACCCGCGGGCGCAGGCGGAGCAGGCAATGAAGAATGTTGAACAGTTGCTGAAAGAGGCGGGAAGCGACCTCTCGCATATCGTCAAGACCACCACTTATCTGATCGATCCCCGCTATCGCGAGCCGGTCTATCAGGAGGTGGGCAAATGGTTAAAAGGTGTCTTTCCCATCTCCACCGGGGTGGTGGTGTCGGCCCTCGCGCAGCCGCAGTGGCTGATGGAGATTGACGTTACGGCGGTGATCCCTGACGACTGGCAGGGGGAGGCAGCAGAATGACTCTCTCTATTAGCGCCCGCTGCCCGGAATCAGGTCAGCTCGGCATTGCCATTAGTTCGTCGAGCATGGCCGTGGGATCGCGCTGTCCGTGGCTATTGCCCGGCGTCGGCGCGGTCGCCAGTCAGAACATAACCCTGCCGTCGCTGGGGCCGCAGATCCTCAGCGCGCTCGAAGCGGGGGCCAGCGTTGAGCAGGCCCTGAACCTGGCCCTGGCGGAGGATCGCTTCCGCGAATATCGCCAGGTCGCGGCGATTGACGCCAACGGCGACACGGCGGTGTTCAGCGGGGAGTTCACCCTCGGGATCGGCGGCGCCCTGGCGGGGGATAACTGCGTGGCGGCGGGTAACATGCTGGCCGGTCAGGGGGTAATCGCCGCGATGGTGGGCGCCTTTGAGGCCGCCACCGGAGAGCTGGCCAGCCGGCTGCTGGCCGGGCTGCGCGCCGGGATCGTCGCCGGGGGCGAGGCCGGGCCGGTCCACTCGGCGGCGGTGAAGGTGGTGGACGATTACCCGTGGCCGGTGGTCGACCTGCGCATTGACTGGGCGGAGGTGGATCCGCTGGCGGCCCTTGAGCAGCTGTGGCTGGCCTGGGAGCCGCAAATGGACGCCTATATTACCCGGGCGCTCGACCCGCGCGAGGCGCCCGCCTATGGCGTCCCCGGCGATGAATAACATCCTCGCCGCGCTGCTGGCTTTTGACACCACCAGCCGCCATTCGAACCTGGCGATGATCGACTGGATCGCCGATTTTCTCGCTGCCCGCGGCGTGGCGTCCCGCCGCTTTTATGACCCGTCGGGCGGTAAGGCCAATCTCTACGCCCGGCTGGGGCCGTCCGGCGGCGGTGGGGTGATGCTCTCGGGCCACACCGACGTGGTCCCGGTGGACGGCCAGGCCTGGAGCGTTCCGCCTTTCAGCCTGACCGAGCGCGATGGCCGCTACTATGGCCGCGGCAGCGCCGATATGAAGGGGTTTCTCGCCTGCGTGCTGGCGGCAGTGGATGACTTTCTGGCGGCGCCGCTGCGCATGCCACTGCATCTGGCCTTCTCCTATGACGAAGAGGTCGGCTGTCTCGGCGTGCGCAGCCTGGTGGATTTTCTGCAGGCCTCGCCGGAGAAACCGGCGCTGTGCCTCATCGGCGAGCCAACGGAGATGCAGCCGGTGTTCGGTCATAAAGGCAAACTGGCCATGCGCTGCTGCATCGAGGGGCAAGCCTGCCATTCGGCCTATGCCCCGCAGGGGGTGAACGCCATCCGCTACGCGGCGAGACTGATCAACCACCTGGATCGGCTGGGCGTGCGTCTGGCCCGGCAGCAGGACAGCCGCTTTTCGCCGCCCTTCAGCACGCTGCAGGTGGGCACCATTCAGGGTGGGGCCGCGCTGAACATTGTTCCGCAGTCCTGCCGCTTTGATTTTGAGATCCGCTACCTGCCGGGGATGCGTCCCGAAGCGGTCACCGAGGCGCTGGCGGCCTACGCCCATCGCCAGCTGCTGCCGGAGATGCGCCGGGTAGGCAGCGGGAGCGACATCCAGTTCCAGCTGTTAAGCCACTATCCGCCGCTGCTCAGCGATCCGCAGTCCGACTTCGCCCGCTGGCTGGCGCAGTGGTGCGGCAGCGACCGCTTCTCCACCGTGGCGTTCGGCACCGAAGGAGGGCTGTTCGATGAGATGGGCGTCGCGACCCTGGTCTGCGGACCGGGCAGCATGGCCCAGGGCCATAAGGCCGATGAGTACATCAGCATCGCGCAGACCGAGCGCTGTATGACGATGCTGAGACAGCTTTGCGCGTGGATGCGTGCCGAACCGGCGGAACCGCTCACCTGATCCCTCAACACAGGAACCCAAGCGATGCACAATCAACACTCTCCCCACATCGATCAAGCGACCATCGACCGCTGGCAGGCGGATGGCGCGGTGTTATTAAAAGGCGTCTTTACCCCCTGGGTCGAGCGCCTCGCCGAAGGGGTCACGGCGCTGATGGCCAGCCCCAGCGAGTATGGTCATGCGCGCACGGTGATCCCCAAAGATGGTTCGCCGCCTTTTTTTCAGGACTACTGCAACTGGTCGCGGATCCCGGCGTTTAGCGAGTTTGTCTTTCAGTCAGCGGCCGCCGAGATCGCGGCGGCGCTGATGCAGTCGCAGACGGCGAAATTTTTCCATGAACATACGCTGGTCAAACCGGCCGGAGGCAGCACGGTGACTCCCTGGCATCATGACCAGCCTTACTATTGCGTCTCCGGCAGGCAGAACGTCAGCTTCTGGATCCCGCTGGACCCGGTGGCGGAGGCGACCTCGCTGCGCTGCATTCGCGGGTCGCATCGCTGGGAGGAGGAGTTCAGTCCTACCCGTTTCAATGGCACTAAGCTTTACGAGCACACCCGGTTCAGCACCCTGCCGGATATCGACGCCCATGAGGACGAATACGATATCGTCAGCTGGGCGCTGGAGCCGGGGGATGCGGTGGCCTTCCATTTTCGCACCGTCCATGGCGCCCGCGGCAACCCCGGCGCGCGGGCGCGACGGGTCTTCTCCGCCCGCTGGGTGGGGGATGACGCCTCGTTTGCCGATCGCGGCGGCGTGACGTCGCCACCGTTCCCCGAGCTGACCCTGCGGGACGGCGACCCGCTGGATTCCCCGCTGTTCCCCCAGGTTTGGCCGCGGGTGTGAGCCACTGGAAGCGGGATCTGCTATGATCCCGACTTTCGTTGTCTGGAGCCAGTCGATGTTCAACGACGCCATTGTTTATGACCGCTACGGGCCGCCTGCCGCCGTGCTGACCCTGAAACGCCTGCCGCTGGCGCCGCTGGCGGGCGGACGGGTGCGGGTCAGGATGCGCTTTGCCCCGGTGAATCCTTCGGATCTGATCCCCGTGACCGGCGCCTATCGCCACCGCACCCGACTGCCGGCCGTCGCCGGCTATGAAGGCCTTGGCGAGGTGGTCGCCGCGCCATACGGCAGCCGGTTAGCCGCGGGCCAGCGGGTGCTGCCCCTGCGCGGGGGCGGCACCTGGCAGCGGTTTATCGATCTGGATGAGACCTGGCTGGTGCCGGTGCCGCCGGCAGTTGACGATCTGCTGGCCGCCCGCGGGTATATCAATCCGCTGACGGCGATGCTGATGCTCAAGCGCTGGCCGGTTGCCGGAAAACACCTCGTGCTGACCGCGGCATCGTCCTCCTGCGCCAGTCTGCTGGGGCAGTGGGCGCTGGCGATGGGCGCCCGCTCGGTGAGCGGGATTATTCGCTCGCCGCAGCATCGGGCGCGCCTGGAACAGGCCGGGATCTATCCGATCCGCGATACCGACCGGGCGCTGATGGAGAAGGTCAGCCAGCACAGCGATCTGGTGTTTGACGCGGTGGGCGGCGAACTGGCGAATACGCTGCTGTCGGTGCTGCCCGGGTCGTCGACCCTCATCTCCTATGGGCTGTTATCCGGGCGGCCGCTGACCCAGACGCGCGGTAGCGCGACGGTGCGCAAGTTTCATCTGCGGGAGGCGCTGCCGACACTCAGCGTGGCGGCGTGGCGGGCAGCGTTCGACGAAATCTGGCAGCGCCTGCCAACGACCTCCCAGCCGCCGGCCCAGCGTATAGCGTTGAACGACTGGCGGGCGGCGATTGCCGCCGCCGGCCAGCCGGGAAGAGGCGGTAAGATCCTGCTGGATTTCACCGCTGGTTAAGATTACTTTTTCTTTTCGCCCAGAGTAGGGGTTTCGTCAAAGAAGTTCCACGGCTTGAGCAGCGCGTGCGCCCACTCGGTCGGCATGATCGGCCACTCTTCGGCGCGCGCCACGTGGGTGGTGCCGGTGGTGATCCACACGACGTCATCGTGGTTAGTCAGCGACTCATCATCCTTCGCGTACTGGCCCAGGCCGGTATCGTGGGCGGAACGGTTCGGGTATTTCCCTTCCGGATATCGCTCTGTCGGGTGGTAGCGCGTCACCCACAGCTGTTTATCCATAAAACTCAGGCGATGATATATCCACTCGTCCGGGGCGAATTTGGCGCCGGTCGCCGCCGGGTGCGTGCCGCCGGCGTAAGGGATAATCTGGTATGAGACCGGGTTGCCCATGCGGTTCTCTTTGCTGGTGTTGCTCAGCAGGCGGATAGTGCCCGGGTCGAATTTCTGCGCCGCTTTCTGCTCGCTATCGATTGTGTACTGATTCACCTGCATGGTGCTGGTGCGCGGGCCGCCGGCGGTGTTGGGCTTCACTTCAGGATCCATCGCCACCAGGGTGTTGTTCTCGCCGTCCACATCGAGGTCGAGGCGGAAGTTATAGATGTGCTGGTGAGTGGTGCCGACAATATTATGGTCGATCAACGTTCCGTAGCGGGTATCCTCTTTGGCGCTGGGGTCATGCATGGTCTTCGCCAGCACGCCTTTCACCGCTTCAATGCCGGTGGCGCCGGCATCGATACCGATGGTGCCGTTGTCGTGGAACACCCAGTCAAAGATATAGTCGTAGTTGCCGACGGTGCTGATCCAGCGTACCACCAGTTCCCGGCGTTCGGTGCTGACGTTGGGTTTGCCCATCTCCAGGTGCTTATACTCAGGCCCGGCATAGCGTTCGAATATGGCCACCGCGCCTGGAATAGTGGTTGGTTTGCCGGTGTAATCGGCGATAGTTTCGTCCAGCAGTACCGCATTTGACGGCGCATCTTTACCGCGTACAATCGGCGAGGTCAGGGTGCCCATGCCATAATCGCCGGAGTCCAGATAGGCTTTGAAATACCAGCCGACGTCCGGGTCGCCGTAGGGGACGATCATCCCGCCCAGGGAACCTTCATACATCACCTGGCGTTTTGTGCCGTTATCGTTGTAAGTCACCGTTGAGAGGATTGGCCCGACGCGCGAGTTCAGGCGCAGATGAAAATCCCAGTTCTGCCAGTGAATGGTATCGCCGGTGATCGTGTAGTTTTTGCCTTCCGGTTCGGTTATCTCCAGCGGTTTCACCGCCGGGGCGTTGCGGTCGCGACCATCATACGGACGGGGCTCCATTGGGACCGGGATCACCGGACCTTCTTCGATTTTGATGATTTTCTTCGCTTCAAGGTCGACCACCGCCACCAGGTTTTCAATCGGGTGCGCCCAGTAGTTGCCGTCGCCGGTATCCAGATAACTGACCACCTTCAGCAGACGCGCATCCTGCTGCAGGCCATCTTTGCCATCAAAAAAGCCAACGGTGAGCGGGGTGGTGACCACTTTGCCAGGATCGGTAATACCGTGCTTTTTCAGCACCTCAGCGAATTCGCTGCTGGTATTGATGATGTTCTGCACGCTGACAAAATCATCGAGCAGCACCATCCCGTGGGCGCCTTTGATCGGCGTCCAGGAGAGGATTTTTTTGTTTTGCAGATCGACCACGGCTTCAATGACGTGTTTGCCATCGAGCATCACCACATCGGCAGTGCGGGGAGCATCGACCGGCGTTCCCTGCAGGGCAAAGGCCCATACCGCCGCCTTGTCCGGCTCGTGTAAGGAAATCTCAGTAAAGCGGGTATTCGGCTGAAACTCCGGCGCGGCTTTGACAATGGTCACCGCTTCACTGATTTCCGCCGCCGAGAGCGAGTTTAACGGGTGCGGGCGCTTTTCCACCTGGAAGGTCTGATCGAGACCGGACTGGAAGACATCGTTGATAAAGGTATCGGAAACCCAGGCTTTACCTTCCTTCATTACCACAGGCACCTGTAGGTCAAGGGATTTACCGTTGACGATCGCCGTTTTGGCGCCGGGCTTTACTTTGACGTAAGCGCCGTCTTTTATCAGGGTGAACATTTGCGCGTAGTCATCCCACTGCACATCGGCGCCGAATTCCTGCAGCGTTTTATCCAGCGGTACCATGTGGGCTTCGCTACCGTGAGCGAAGACCGGTGATTGCCAGGCGCAAACCACCGCCACGGCCAGCGCCAGCGCGGTTTTACGAGGAGAAAATTTCAAGCCGTTTGCCATTGTGACCTCATCTTATTGTTGTGTTGTCTCTTGCCGCTGCGAATGTCGGCTTTGTCATCCTTAAGCTACCAGCCAGCGGCGCCGGGGCGTTTGTTTGCTTTTGCCAGCTTGTTTGTCAGTTTTGCCAGACGGGCGTAAAAAATGCCTCCGCAGAGGCATTGAGTACGTGCGCTGATTTTTTTGCCGGGTGGCGGCTGACGCCTTACCCGGCCTACGGTCCGTGCGGCCTGCCGTTAATTTATTCACCATTCTTGCTGGCCCGAGCCCGGGGGTACAGGGGGCGGCGGCGACTGGCCGCCCCCTGTGCGCTCCCTGCGCTATGCCAGGCATAACGCAGACGATTAACCGGGAGCGCAATGTGCGCTGAAGCCACGGATAACATAAAGGACTTCCCGGGGCGAAACCGTTGCAAACCGATTGCAGTATCAATGGCTAAAGGGTCGGCCAACAGAGCGCCAGCGGTCTATTTTTCGCTATCACGCCGGGAAATCTCCCTGTTGACGCGCCACCAGGGTCAGAATGGAATACAGCGCCACCGCCTGCTGGTGCTGGTTGAAAATCTCCACCGCCCATTCCACCACGCCGGTGGCTTTCTCATCGGCGCTGCGCTGACGTTTGACCGTTTTCCGCTTACAGGTGAGGCGAACCTGAATGGTGTCGCCCGGTTTGACCGGCTCAATAAAGCGCAGGTTTTCCATCCCATAGTTGGCGATAACCGGCCCGACGCCGGCATCGACGAACAGCCCGGCCGCGGCGGAGATCAGGAAATAGCCGTGGACCACCCGCTCGCCAAAAATCGACTCGGCGGCGGCGATTTTGTCCATATGCGCGTAGAAATGATCGCCGCTCAGGCAGGCGAAGTTAACGATATCCGCTTCGGTCAGGGTTCGGCGCGGGGTTAATAAGCTGTCGCCAGGCTGAATCTCTTCGAAATATTTGCGGAACGGGTGAATACGGTCTTCGTTCACCTGGGCGCCGCGCACCCACTGTTGACCGATGGTCGCCAGCATCGTTGGGCTGCCCTGGACCGCGGTACGCTGCATATAGTGTTTCACCGAACGCAGCCCGCCAAGCTCTTCTCCGCCGCCAGCGCGGCCGGGGCCGCCGTGCACCAGCTGCGGCAACGGCGAACCGTGGCCGGTTGATTCTGCGGAGGATGCTTCATTCAGTATCTGAATACGGCCATGGGCGCGGGCGGCGCCGAGGATAAACTCACGCGCCAGCTCGCCGCTGGCGGTGACCAGCGTCCCCGCCAGACTGCCGCCGCCGGCGCGCGCCAGCGTCAGCGCATGCTGGCGGTCGCGATACGGCATCAGCGTCGCCACCGGACCAAAAGCTTCAATGGCGTGAACCGCCGGCGTTTCATCCGGCTGTGAGCAGTACAACAGGGTCGGCGGGAAAAATGCGCCGGCCGCGCTGAGGTCCGCCTCTCCACCGAGCAGTACTTCGCAGCCAGCGGCTATCAGCTTATTGACGCTCTCCTGTACGTCCTGACGCTGTTCGCTATTAACCAGGGCCCCCATCTTAACGCCCTCCTGCGCAGGGTCACCGACGGTTACTTTATGCAGGCGGGAGATCAGTGCATCGCTAACCGCATTAATCTGAGCCAGTGGCACAATGATTCTGCGGATAGCGGTACATTTTTGCCCGGCTTTCGCCGTCATCTCGCGGACCACTTCCCGAATAAACAGCGCGAATTCCGGTTGCTCCGGAGTGACGTCTTCGCCTAACACGCAACAGTTGAGTGAATCTGCTTCCATGGTAAAGGGAATGGATTTGGCTACCAGGTTAGGGTGCGCCCGTAGCTGCTGGCCGGTGGCGGCTGACCCGGTAAAGGTAACCACGTCCTGGCTATCGAGGTGGTCGAGCAGATCGCCCGCGCCGCCGCAAATCAGGCTGATGGCGCCCTCCGGCACCAGGCCGCTGTCGACAATCGCTTTCACCATTGCCTGGGTGAGCTGGGCGGTAGCAGTTGCCGGTTTAATGATAGCCGGCATACCGGCAAGCCACGTGGGCGCCAGTTTTTCCAGCATTCCCCAGCAGGGGAAGTTGAAGGCGTTGATATGGACGGCGACGCCTGATTTTGATGTCAGCACATGACGCGCGGCAAAACCGCCCTGTTTGGAGAGCGGGATGAGCTCGTCTTCCGGCCACAGGATATCGTCCGGTAATTCTCGACTACCGAGCCCGGCATAGGTGAAAAGGGTACCGATACCGCCTTCAATATCCACCCAACTGTCGGCGCGAGTGGCGCCGGTTTGCGCGGAGATGGCGTAGAACTGGTCTTTCTGCTCCAGCAGGTGTTTCGCCACCGCTTTCAGCATCGCGCTGCGTTCAATAAAGGTCATCGCCTGCAGGGCTTTACCACCGCGCTCAATCGCGAAGCGGCGCGCCTGCGCCATATCCAGGCCTTCACTGGTCACCTCCCAAAGCGCCGCGCCGGTGATGGCGTGATGGATAGTACGGGCGCGGCCCCGGCCGGTCTGCCAGGCGCCGGATAAGTAGCTGGCTAACTGCTGCATCGCAAATCTCCAAATGTGTTACGTGTGATATCTATAAATAGTTCTTTTATGAATCATAAAATGCAAGCCCGTATTTAATAAATTATTAACATTGTGATCGCGATGGCGTTACGTCTTATGCTTAACTTACTGTATTAATTGTGGTTTACAAAAGGTTTTGCGGAGATTATCACAAAAAGAGCAAACAAAATTTGTGGTTTTATTTAACCAATATGTAACCTTCAATAAACAAAGTGATTCACATAAATGTTTTTGTTGTGAATATCGGAATCATAAAGGTGATGACGTGACAGAAGAACAACGCTTTGACCAGCGCATCGCGCAGGAAACGGCCATCGAACCGCAGGACTGGATGCCGGATGCCTACCGTAAGACCTTGATTCGGCAGATAGGCCAGCACGCGCACTCGGAGATCGTCGGCATGCTGCCGGAAGGCAACTGGATCACCCGCGCGCCGACGCTGCGCCGCAAAGCGATCCTGTTGGCTAAGGTACAGGATGAGGCTGGACACGGGCTGTATCTCTATAGCGCCGCGGAAACCCTTGGCTGCGCCCGGGAAGACCTGTATCAGAAGATGCTCGACGGGCAGATGAAATACTCCTCCATTTTTAACTACCCGACCCTCAGCTGGGCGGATATCGGCGTGATCGGCTGGCTGGTCGATGGCGCGGCCATCGTCAACCAGGTGGCGCTGTGCCGGACCTCCTACGGCCCCTATGCCCGGGCGATGGTCAAAATCTGCAAAGAAGAGAGCTTTCACCAGCGTCAGGGTTTTGAAGCCTGCATGGCGCTGGCGCAGGGCAATGAGGCGCAGCGGCAGATGCTGCAGGACGCCATTAACCGCTTCTGGTGGCCGGCGCTGA